>Ga0247722_10001693_pt1 | contig 11996 bp, 18 predicted proteins | sample MSEWelMarce3H_FC_FD_189094 | JGI IMG/M metagenome (GOLD analysis project Ga0247722, IMG submission 189094) | Subsurface sediment microbial communities from gas well in West Virginia, United States - MSEEL Well Study Marcellus 3H_FC | ecosystem: Environmental > Terrestrial > Deep subsurface >... | reverse complement strand
ACAAAAAAGAATAGATAGGATAGATAAAGTCAATCCAAAAGTTAGAAGAATTTTAAATTTTTTAAATGAAGTTTATAATCTTATTAATGAAAATTCTAATAAATTATCATTAAGAGACTTGTTAAGAAAACATCATTTATCTAATACTATAATTCACACTATAAAACAGCAAGGGTTATTTATTGGTCGTCATGGGCTATATGAATGGAATTCTACAATCCCTGATTTTAATATGGCAAATAAAGTTTTAATAGAAGAAGATAAAAAAAGAAAAGCATATAATCAAAAAAAAGTAGTAAAGCCTATTATTGAAAATGAAATTCAAAAAGTAGAAGTTACTAAGCAACAGAAAACAATTAGCATATTTTGGGGAATGTTTAAATTTAATTATTAATATTATGGAAAATAAAATATACAGACATAGAGCATCCGCAGCTGGATTGCTTTTAACAAATGGAAAGGACGAGTTAAAGTTAGGTGCTACAATGACTACTCACTTAAAGAAGTGGTATGCAGAACAAAAATCAGGTGTTCGTGAGGAGATTAGATCCAAGTATTTCGACAAAGGAAATATGTGTGAGGCAGATGCGATTGATATTACAGCGGAAAGATTAGGATTAGGCATACTAGAAAAGAACTTAGTACACTTCAACGACGAACACTTTCAAGGCACACCTGACGTTTACACAGATGAGTTAGTTATCGACACAAAATGTAGCTGGGACTACACCACGTTTTTAGATGCTGTAACAAGTCCAATCAATAAAGACTACGAAGCACAACTGCAAGTATATATGCACTTAACAGGTATAAAGAAAGCTAAGTTAGTCTATGTATTACTAGACACACCTGCAGAAGCTAACTACGGTAACGATATATTCTATAGTCATATGCCAATCAACGAACGCTTTTATAGTTTTGACTTGGAATATGATCCAGCTATGATTGAAAAGATGATTGAAAAAGTAAATAATTGTAAAACGTTTTTAAAAGATTATGATGAAAGAATTAAACAACTGCTGGGTTAAGCTGCTACGAGATAAGCGAACGGATGAAATTGTCCGTTTGCTATTTGCAACAGATAGATTCGCTAGAATAAAGAATAATAAAGGAATTGAAATAGTCCTAAGTAAACATAGTCTAACACTTAATTTTGAAGAGATATGAATAAACAAATAAATAATACGTTCCAAGTACTTTGCCTTATGCAAGTAGCTTTAGAGAAGTTGGAAGATATGCCAGAGGGAAATATCTTTAGAGAGAATAACTACGATACAATAGACAACTTTATTAAGTATCTCGAATCAAATGTTGAGCCGTTGACAAGTGAAATTAACGTACAGGAGTCAGACCAATATGTCTATATCACTAAGAACATTCGTAAAGTAATAGATAAAATTAGAATCAAATGAAAATAATTATAGCAATGTGTGTTTGGTGCGTTCTAACGAGTTTTAAAGCTACTTACTATAGTGATACATTCCATGGTAAAGTTATGCGTTCAGGAGTAATCTATGATATGAATAAGCTAACATGTGCGTCAAATACACATAAGCTAGGCACAAGGTTAAAGGTTACCAATGTAGACAATGGGAAGTCGGTTATAGTTAAAGTTACAGACACAGGTAGTTTTAAGAAAATAACATTAGACTTATCAAAGAGAGCATTTGAACGAATAGCTGAATTAGATAAAGGAGTGATTAATATTAAAATAAAGAAAGTAAAATGAAGACAATTTGTGAACAATTTATAGAAGATTATGAAGAGCGTGAGTTATATAAAGTTTGTGAATTTGCACATGTAGGTGATGAACAATATAATTTAATCCCAAAGCGTTTTATTACACAACATGAATATGAAATTTTTTGTAAATTACTAAAAGAAATAATAGAAAGATGAAAAAGAAAGAAGAACTTAAGTACAATTTGAAAATGGAACAGTTATTAGTAAGTCAATTGTTTGAGCAAATACGTCAATTGAAACATGAGAATGCAGTAATGCGAGACGATTTATTTCAACTTAGCAAAGAATACTTTACACCGAAAGACGCTATCGTAGCAAAGGTTATCGAAGCATACAAAACAAGGTCAGAAGTTGGAATAGCGAAGTATGGAACGACACTAGATGCAAATAATACAGATGATTTTTTGCAGCACTTACAGGAAGAACTTTTTGATGCTACTTTGTACATCGAAAAACTGAAGGATATTGCATCAAAATTAAATAAATAATAGTTGCATATCAAAATAAATTGTTATCTTTAAGCAATTAATTTAAATAAGTAAAAACGATGAGTAAATTTAAAGGAGTGATTACACACATTGGAGAGGTAATCGAATTAGGGAACTACAAAAAGCTGTATGTTCATGTAGTAGAAAACGAAGGAGAATATCCTCAATCATGCAACTTCGAAGTGTTTGGAGAAATGAAAGTAGATAACGTTCTTAAATACAATCAAGTAGGAGATGTGGTTGAAGTAGATTATAATCTGAAAGCTCAAGAGTCTAAACGTGAAGCTGGAGTTTATTTCAATACTATTCAAAGTTGGAAAATAACTAAGATATAATGAATCCTCAAATAGCAGAGATAGCAAAGAAACATAAGGACTGGGTGAATATCGCTCGGTCCTTTGGTGCTAAAACTGAAGCAGAAGACATTGTACAGGAAATGTATCTTAGATTAGATAAGTATATCAAACCAGACCAAAAGATTACGACATCATTTGTATGGATTACTTTACGAAACATTTACTTTGACTTCCTAAAGAAAGAGCCAGTTACGTTTGAGCTAGATAAGACAGTTTCTGAAGCCGTTTGCGAGACTGAAAGTATAATTGCATACGGAGAGTTAAATAAACGCGTTAGAGACGAGCTTAATAATGTCGATTGGTTTGATAAAATGCTATTCGAACTATACGTGACAAGTGGCAAGTCAATGCGAAGACTAGAAAAAGAAACAGGAATAAGTCTTTCTTGCATATTCTATACCACCAATAGAACAAAAAAGCACTTGCGTAGTTTACTTAGTGAAGACTATGAAGATTATTTAAACGAAGATTACGAATGGCTAAAAGAAAAGCAACAGGACTAGGAGATACAATAGAGAACGTACTCCAAGCAACAGGAATAGATAAAGTGGCTAAATTCATTCTTGGAGAAGACTGCAAGTGTGATGAACGTAAAGCAAAACTTAACGAGCTTTGGTCCTATAGAAAGAAACCACTATGCCTAAATGAAGATGAATATCTTTGGCTTAGTGAAGGAGGATTAAAAAAAGCAGAAACATCCCTGGTAGATTCAATGTTAATGCAAAGAACACATAACAGAGTATTCCAAACAGGGAGATTAGAATATACTTCTTGTGCTTCTTGTTTGAGAGACCAGTATCAAGACTTAAAGAAAGTATTAGAAGCTTATGATACAAAATGATATAATACAAGTAATATACTCAGGCAAGTACTTTTTTGTTATTTGCCTTAATTGAATAAACAATACAAAATCATATGGCAGGACCAGGAGGTGCAAGACCAGGAGCAGGTCGCAAACCAAAAGACGAAGAGAATAGAATAAGAGATTTAATGATGCCTTATTCACTAGATGCAATACAATGCCTAGCTAATATAGTAGTAAGCGATAAATCAAAAGACACAGATAAGATTAGTGCATCTAAGATTATCATTGAATATGCTTATGGTAAACCTAAAGAAAGAGTAGAAAACGATATAAATGTAACAGGATTAGAGTTTAATATAAAGGACATAGTTACATTTGATAAATGAAATTCAATTTAAGTCCAAAGTACACTAGTTTATTTAAAGGAGATTCAAGATACTACGTAGTTTCAGGAGGTCGAGGATCTTCTAAATCATTTAGTGTAAATGCATTTTTATTATTATTAACTTATGAACCAGGACATACGATATTATTTACTAGGTATACTCTTACTTCTGCTCATGTATCAATTATACCTGAATTCATAGAAAAGATAGAGATACTAGATAAGTTCGAGGATTTTCATATAACAAAGGATGAGATAATAAATCTAAGAACAGGGAGCAAGATATTATTTAAAGGTATCAAAACTTCTTCAGGACAACAAACAGCGAACTTGAAGTCATTAAGTGGCGTTACTTGTTTTGTACTAGATGAAGCTGAAGAGTTAACAGATGAGGATGTATTTGATAAGATAGATTTCTCTATTCGTGCTAAGGATAAACAGAATAGGGTAATACTTATTTTAAATCCAGCTATGAAGACTCACTTTATCTATCAAAAGTTCTTTGAAGCAAAAGGAGTTGAAGCAGGGAGTAATACAATTAAAGGAGACACGACATATATACATACGACATACCTGGATAATTATAACAATTTATCTGAAAGTTTCTTAAATCAAATACAAACAATAAAAGAACGTAGACCTGATAAGTATAAACACACTATACTCGGAGGATGGTTAGAGAAAGCGGAAGGAGTTATATTTACCAATTGGAGAATAGGAGAGTTCAATAAAGATAATGGCTCAGTATTCGGTCAGGATTATGGATTCTCAAACGACCCGAGTACATTAATTGAAACGTCAATTGATAGGACAAACAAAAAGATATACATTAAAGAGCACATACATAAGCAAGGTTTAACTACGTCAGAACTTGCACAACTAAACCAACAATTTGCAGGTAGAGATTTAATAGTAGGAGATAATTCAGAGCCTAGATTGATAGCAGAACTTAAAGCAAGAGGTTTAAATATAGTAGCAACAATTAAGGGAGCAGATTCAGTTAAATATGGGATAAGTTTAATTCAAGATTATGATTTGATTATTGAAGAAAATTCCGTAAATTTGATAAAGGAATTAAACAACTATTGTTGGTTAGAAAAGAAGAGTGAGACGCCAATAGATAAATGGAATCACTGCTTAGATGCAATGAGATATGCGATTAGTTACCAATTAGCTAATCCAAATAAAGGGAAGTATTCAATTTACTAAATACAAAATATGAAAACAGAAGTTAAAGAAGTATCGTTCCAAGTGCCGAACAAGAAGAACATCATTAGAGATGTAACATTAGAACTAGTGGAGAAATTTAAAGCTGAGCATGGTTTCAATTGGAAGTTAGCAATGTACGAAGCTATCGACAATGAGATAATGAAGTTCCAAGGGAGCTTAGAGTATTGGAAAGCTATTAGAAAGAATATTAAATGAAGTTAGAATTAGTAATACCAACATCCTTAAGTGAGATACCTTTGATGCACTACCAAAAATACATGGTGGTTGCATCGAATAAGGATAACTCTGAACTGTTTATATCGCAGAAAATGATTGAGATTTTTTGTGGTATAGAGTTAAAGAACGTAGTTAACATTAAGCTGTCAGATGTTATAGACTTGGTTACTCATTTCAAGAAAATATTTGATAAGAAACTAGAACTTAAAAAGACATTCGAAATACAAGGTGTAAAGTTTGGATTCATTAATGAGCTTCAGGATATATCATTCGGGGAGTATGTAGATTTAGAGTCTAACATAATTGATGTACAATCATTCCACAAAGCAATGGCTGTAATGTACAGACCTATCACAAGTCAGAAGGGGGATAAGTATACCATAGATAAATATAGTGGCACAGCTAACTATGCTGAACTAATGAAGTATGCTCCTTTAGATGTTGTACTTCCAGCATCGGTTTTTTTTTGGAATTTAGGAAACGAACTATTGACGGCTACCCTGTCTTATTTGGAGAGCAAGATGACGAAGAAGAGCAAAACGATTTTAGCGAAACAACTCAATTTGGACAACGATGGGGATGGTATCAGTCAATATATCAACTCGCTAAAGGAGACATTACAAAGTTTGAACGAGTTACAGAACAAGGACTTTTTGAGTGCTTAACGATGTTGACATTTGAGAAGCAGAAGTCAGAAATAGAAAATAGACAAATAAAAAAAGCACATGAAAGGATACTATGATTTCACAACAGCATTTCACAATCATTTAATAACCGATCCGTTAGTAAACCAGGTTACAAAAGGAAGCCTGGATAAGATTACAAATGCTAAAAAAGATATGTATCCCTTAGCTCATGTTATGATTGATAATGGTGCGTTTGAATCAAATACTATTAGGTTTAGTATTACATTAATTGTAATGGACATAGTAGACTATACTAAGGAAGATTTAACTCACTTATATTACGGTAATAACAACGAGGATGATATTCATAATCAAACATTAATGATTTGCCAACGTGCATTTGAAAGTATGCGAAGAGGTCAAATGAGTGAGGATTATTCTATAGAGTCTGACACGGCATCTTTTGAATTCTTTGTTGATAGATTTACAGATGACGTTGCTGGTTGTACTATGACATTTGATGTAGTAATGAGTAATCAAATGACTATATGTTAAACGTACAGGAAGAGTTAGATAAGTTCAAGGATTATGTAATTAAGCAATCTAAATCGAACTTAACTAAGCAAGGTAGAAATGTATCTAAATCATTATACAACTCTATAAAAGGGGAAGCAAAAGCAATGCCTAATTCTTTCTATCTTAACATCTCGATGGAAGAACATGGACAGTATTTAGACCAAGGTGTTAAAGGTAAGAACTCATCTGCTAAAGCTCCTAACTCACCATTTAAATTTGGGAGTGGTAAAGGTAAGAAAGGGGGATTGACATTAGGAATACAACGATGGGTTAAGGGTAGGAGGTTTCAATTTAGAGATAAGAAGAGTGGTAAGTTTATGTCCTATGATTCTACAGCATTTTTAATTACTAGGTCGATATATTCTAAAGGTACAAAGCCTTCGTTATTCTTCACAAAACCATTCAATAAATACTTTGAGAAATTACCTGAAGAATTAATCGTTAAATACGGATTGGATGCTGAAGAGTTATTTAAGTATACAATTAAACAACCTAAATAAATGGCAAACATTTTTGTAAGAAGTCCTTATATCATATCTGTAAATGCGTCAGGACAAATAGGAAGTAAGATAGAGGTATTTATTTGGAACGGAACAGGCTCTATTCCTGCTACACCACAATATACACTATCTAAACTTATTCCAAGTTCTACTAATACTAACACCGATTACGACGTTTCTCCATACGTTAGGGAGTATTTATCTCATGTTGCTACACAATCGCCTGTAGCTTTATCAACTTCATTTACTGATTTAGCAACCACGCAATGGTGTAACGTAACTATTAAGAGATATAAACTAACAGGTACTACATACACCTTATTAGATTCTGCTAATCATTATGCACATGATGGATATTCGTTTTACGAGTCAGGATATAACTACGATAATGGTAGATTCTTACTAGAGCAGAAAGAATACTTTTACAATGAAGATGCTACATATGCTGGGGAGGTTGCTTGCTATTTGAATTCAGGGGAGAAGGTAAGATATGGAGAATCATTTACTTCTAATTCAGCTACAATAAACACAACGGCTATTTTTGGAGGGACAAGAGATATTACAACAATAAGTTTAACGGGTAATTATAGCTCGTATATCACTATCGGAAGTTACTTATATTTTACCTATGATGATGGGTTTGGAGTAACATCTTGGACAGGTACATTATCTTCTTATTCTTATAATGTCTCTACAAATACAATGACAATTACTCCAGACTTTGGAGGTTCAGTACCTACGATATTTGGAAGTCCTAGCAATACAGGGAGAACTATAACTGCAGGGACAACTGAACTATACACTGTTGCTACAAGTAAATGGTACACTATTCCTAGAGTGCCTGGAAGTTTAAACAAATTATCAATATTATCATCATCCGATGTTGTTTTAGCCACATGGGATTTCACTCCTGTTTGTGAGCCTAAATACACACCTGTAGTAATTGACTTCATAAACAAGTACGGAGCATGGCAGAGAGAGTTCTTTTTTAAGGCATCTAAGACTAATATAGCAATTGAGTCTAACGATTACAATGTAATGCAAAGTTCAAGTAACTTTGATATATTACAAGGGCAAAAAAGATCGTTCAATACCAATGGTAAAGAAACAATAAGCGTAAATAGTGGCTATGTTACAGAAGATTTTAGCGACAACATTAAACAACTTCTAATGAGTGAACGCATACTAGTTGATAATAAGCCTGCGATATGTAAAACAAAGTCATTAGAGTTGATGAAAAACATAAATAACCACATGATTAATTATAGTTTAGAGTTTGAGTTTGCGTATAATTCTATAAACAACGTGATATAATGAAGAGAATAGTAGATGTATATGTAGAAAGTATCAGCGGAAGTGGTGACTATTCTAAATTAGAGTTGTTTAATGATGAGAAAATTGAGCTTACAAGTAGTATTCAGAACATACAAGACATTTCTAAAGTGTATACTGATTTCACACAGTCATTCACTATACCAGCAAGTCCTATTAATAATGCAATACTGCACCATTTTTACCAGTCAGATGTAGATGTGGCTACTACTAATGGAGTGTATCAATGGAATTTTAACTTCAGAATTAGAGCTAGAATAGAAGTTGGGTTGACATCTTTTAGAACGGGTACGATAATGGTTGAAAAGTCTGAGATAAAGAATGGAAGACCTGACAATTATACTATCACTTTCTACGGGGATTTGCTTACACTTAAAGATAAGTTTGAGGAATTTAAATTGAGTGATTTAGATTTAATTCCTTACAATGTTAGTTATACAGCAACCGACGTAATTAATAAAGTGACAAGCAGTACACAGCAAGATATAATGTATCCGTTAATTTCTTCAAAGCGTGTTTGGACTTATGGTGATGGTGTGAGTACAGATATTAAAACAAGTGCTGGAGCTGTAAATTTCAATGAATTATTTCCTGCAATAAAAGTATCTATATTGTTTGATTTAATTCAAAGTAAATTTGGGATAACATTTAATTCAGATTTTTTTAAGTCAACAAATGAGAAATGGGATAAGATATATCTTTGGTTAAAAAATGAAGAAACTTACACGTTAAAAACTAGTGGTGAACCTGCGTATGTAACATATCCAAGCACTGGCACAACAAACATACCTTCATTTTATGGATGGGGTGGTATTCTGTACCCTGCGAGAAACGGATTTAATTTTGATTTATCTACTAATGCTATTAAATGTCAAAACCTAGATGATTCTAGCGCAACTAGTATATTCGCTGTAAAAACTGCGAGATTTCTTATAACAGTAAGTAACTTATCTAGTGCTACAACTACATATTATATAGACTTATATCGGAATGGTAAAGTAGTAGAAACATTTACATATAAAGGAGCTATAACTGGGGCTGTAATGTATAACTTTACGTCACTTGATAATGGGATAGTTTTTAATGTTATTGTAAGGTCTGACACAGCATTAACAATGAATTTACAAGCTGCGATAAATTACCCAACCTACAATAATTTTTTCCAAGGTATAGTATTTAGTCCTATAGAAACAACAGCAACACTAGATATTTCATCTAAAATACCTGACATTAAAATAGCAGATTTCTTTAGCGGCATTCTCAAGATGTTTAATGCAACCTGTTACGCTACAGATACAAATGTATTTACTATTGAGCCTTTAGATTTATGGTATAATAAAGGAGCAATTTATGACATTACTGAATATACGGATACAGATTCAATAACTATTGAAAAGCCTAATGTTTATAAAAAAATCTCTTTTAAATACGAAAAGTCAGAGTCATTTATGAATCGTAATTTCTATGAAACTAATATTGTGGATAGAGAGTATTCAAACACGAGTATTGAACTGCAAAATGAAGGTTCAGAGCTTACAATAAGTGCTCCGTTTGAGAGTTTATTAATGAATAACTTTAATGAAGATGATTTCCAAGTTGGTTATTGTTTGACTAAAGCTCCTGATTTTAAACCATATATTCCTAAGCCAGTTTTGTTTTATTATAATGGTAGAATAAATGATACTTTATATTTAAACAATGGGGTAACGTCGACTTTATATAACGACTTCAATATATTTAGTAATGCTTTAGACATCTCTGGTGTTAAATATTCATTAACATGGCACCCTGACAACGATGTTAAAGCACCTAATCTTCCATTAACAAATAACTTGTACTCTTTATATTACGAAAACTATTTACAAAACATATTTAATCCTAAATCTAGATTGGTTAGAGTTAAATCTTACTTCCCTTTATCATTAATTACTAAATTAAAGCTAAATGATAGGTTAATAATTAGAGACAAGAGATACATTATTAATGAGATTAAATCTGACATTACTAGTGGTGAAGTAAGCTTATCGTTATTGAATGATTTTCGGTCAATGGTTAACAATGCTTTTACTCCTGTTGTACCTGATGGGGGAGGTACTATTCCAATTGATTGGGGTTTACCAAACGGGGGTAGTTCTGCTTCTTTTTCAAGTCCTATTGTGGGTGTGTCTTTTTCTCCATCTGTAATAACAGAAAGCGGGCCTATAGATATTACTATACCTGCAAACACAAATACACCTACACCAATAGTTTTAGAATCAGGAACGGATACATTAATTACAGAGGATGGATGGGGAATAGTAAATGAAGAGGGGCAATTTGCTACAATTCCAATTTACGCAACCAACACGAATTTTGATGGCACTACAAGTATTTACGATTTTTATATAACACAATCATGATAGAACAAATTATAGCATTGCTCAGAGTAGATAATTTCTACGGAATAAGTGAAAACATAGACATTGCAAAGGGGAAATATCTATTGTCAGATAGTTTTGTTGCAAACTACAAACAAGGTAAACGAGAGTTATTATTGAAAGCAAAGTACAATGGCAGAAAAGAAAGTAATTGAACTAGAAGTAAAGACAAACGCGCAATCCCTTAAGTCACAGTTAAAGGAAGCGCAACAAGAAGTACAAACACTTTCTGAAAAGTTTGGTGCTGCTTCTGCACAGGCAATCAATGCTGCTAAACGTGCCGCTGAACTTAAGGATGCGATAGGAGATGCAAAAGAACTGACTGACGCATTTAATCCTGACGCTAAATTTACTGCTTTAAGTGGTGCTTTAAGTGGTGTTGTAAATGGATTCCAAGCATACGAAGGTGCATTAGGGTTAGTTGGTGTTGAGAGTAAACAGCTACAGGAACAACTTCTGAAAGTGCAATCTGCTATGGCATTGGCACAAGGTATTGATGGTGTTACAGCAAGTATTCAATCCTTTAAAAATTTAGGTGCAATAGCAAAAAATGCATTTACAACTATAAAGACTGCGATAGGGTCTACAGGAATAGGATTAATAGTATTGGCTATCGGATTGATTGTAAGCAATTGGAAAGAGTTAACAGGATGGGTTGAAAAATCATTTCCAGCTTTCAAAAAGATTGGGGACTTTTTTAGAAATTTCAGTCAGATTGCCAGTGGAACATTAGACGCTATTATTGCAGGTTTTAAATCTGTAGCAAAAGTTATTGGTGATGTGTTCAGAGGTGACTTTTCAGGTGCTTATGAAGATGCTAAAAAAGTAGGTTCGAATATTGCTAATGCTTACAATAAAGGATTTGAGGAAAAAGATAAAGAAATCAAACAACAAGCTTTCTTAAAGAGTAGGAAATTTGAACTAGATTTATTAGAGGCAAAAGGAAAAGATGTAGCGGATAGAAAGCTCCGATTGATGGGTGCAGAACTTAAGATGCTAGAAAAAGGGAGTGAAGAGTATAATGCGAAGTTGATAGAGATTGAAGAAGCTAGGACTAAGATACGAGAAGAGGCTGAAGCAAAACGTAAAGCACTAGCAGATAAAGCTGAAGTAGCTAGAAAAGCTAGAGAAGAGAAAGCTAGAGAAGAGAAAGCAAAGAAAGACAAAGAACTAGAAGATGGTGAGGAAGCGTTTCTAAAAAGAGGTGCTGAAATGAGAACGGCTAGTTTAGAAAACTATCAAGAAAATAGAAATAAGGAATTAGCTATTGATAATCAAGCCTACCAAATACGAACAGACTTACAAAATAAAGCATACAAAGA
>Ga0247722_10001692_pt1 | contig 12002 bp, 10 predicted proteins | sample MSEWelMarce3H_FC_FD_189094 | JGI IMG/M metagenome (GOLD analysis project Ga0247722, IMG submission 189094) | Subsurface sediment microbial communities from gas well in West Virginia, United States - MSEEL Well Study Marcellus 3H_FC | ecosystem: Environmental > Terrestrial > Deep subsurface >... | reverse complement strand
TTTCGCGGACTCTACTATTTGTTTTTTCAAACTTGAATTCTGAAGGAGTAAAAGCAGGTTTTGGTAAATGGTTTCACTATCCCTGTATTCACAGATGAGGGCGTTGCGCTTATGTTCTAGCAGCTCACAGGCGATACCTGATTTTGTGCAGATGATGGGTACCTCATAGGCCATGGCTTCAATGTATACCTGCCCAAAGGCTTCCAGCGTGCTACTCACCGGCACATGGACGAAGATATCAAAACACTTAAATAAAGCGGGTGCATCGGGTTCAAAACGAACCTGAAGAATGTTTTTTTCAGGAATTTCTTTTAGAGGTTCTAAAATTTTTTCTTCAAAATTGCCTCCTGTATTGGCTAATATCAATAAAGTGTCCGGATAAAGAAGTAGCAATTTTTTAAAAGCGGGGAGTATATAATGAACACCTTTAAATTCCACGTAACGGGAAATCACACCAATAACCAAACGATTCTCTGCAATCTGGTACTTCTGGCGAAGTTTCTCAATGCGGTCCGAACCAATTGTCTCGGAAAGGATTTTAATTGGTAGACCATGTGGTATGACCGTCACCTTTGTCTCCGAAACACCCTCCCGTTGTGTTAGAATCTCTTTCACAATGGTGCTTACCGCAATGATGTGGGTGGACAGTTGATTATTGAGCAGGTCGTACTTGACCGCCTGAGGATGATAGGTCTGGTGCAAATCGGAGTGGTGACGCGTTGAAATTCTTTTCCGCACCCCCGCTAGTCGGCCTGCTGGCAAAGCAATCAGCGAAGCATGAAAAAGATGGCAATGAATAAAAGCGGGACGCCACAGAAATAAACGCAAGGCAAAGTAAAAAACGTAGGGAAGAATCATGAATTTGTTCGGCAATGCATAATTTTGGCAACGAAAGCCCCTGTCGCGCAAATAATTCTGTAACGCTGAATTCCTGGCGTTGAACAAAATAAAACGAAGGTCAAAACGGTCCCGTTCAATCTGATCGGCAAACCACTCATGCTCCGTGGCTTTGGTGACATTAGATATAAAAATGACGCCTTTTTGTCTTTTTAGCTTCTTATCCACGGCACAGGGCTTTTTTTTGGATTGGTTGACACTGTCTTGCCGTGCAAAAAAGCAGGTAGAAAGGCGCCGATTCAAGTTGCATTGAATTTGAATTCGCTTGAAAGTCCTGCGTTTTTTCAGTTACTAACATGTATGGGGCTTATTTCAATCCAAAGATGAAAATTATTTAATTGAAAAAAACGGGGACTTGTTTTTTGTTTTCAACGAGTTGCGCTTTCTGGTCAGTCTTTGCGCAGCTCAGTAAAAATTTGGGCTATTGCTTTTTCCATTGAAATACTTTCCGCATAGGCAGCTAGTTTACTTTTATCGATAAGCAATTCGCCTTTAAGTGATTGATCACAGGCAGCAAGAAAGTCCAGTGCTTGTGGTCTTTCATAAACGGCGCAATCTTGTAGATTTTCCAATTCCGTTCTGCAATTACTGATCACTGGTATCCCTGCAAGAAGATAATTTACTGCTTTTAAGGGAGAGAAGGGTCGGTTCCTGATGCTGATGTCGTAAGAAATAATTCCAGCTATTGCGCGTTTTAAAAGGGGATAAAAAATCTCTGGCTTTAGTAAGCCCAGGTAGTGGATGTTGTTGTGCTGCAAAAGTTCCTTGTACTGCTTTTCTTTTTTTGGCATAGAAACTACTTTGCCACCAATCAGAATGGGAGCCAAATCAGCAATCTTCTGCAGTAACTGAAAGTCTAAATCGTCACTGAGTGTCCCCAACAGCATAAAATAACCTTGCTCCGGAACGGGCCGCAAAACGGGCAAGGCTAGCAGTCTTCGACATTCCTCTAGATCCACACACTGGGGAAGAAGTCTCATTTTTTCGGACTGATCCTGATAATGCTCAGCAATATGGGGACTAGTAAGGACAATAAGCTGACTAATCCGCCGCAGCGCTTTATCTATGGGGTTGTTATAAAAAGGATCAATGACATGGTATAAATGGGTGATTTGACTGCTTTTCGTGAACGATGCGTTTTTGAGTTCCGAACGGTAAGAATCAAAATGCCAGATCAAAATATTCTTTTTCTGAAAGCGGCGAATGAGTTGCCGGATGGTTTTGTCCAATAGGTATTCATTCACCTTAGTTCCAAAAGGAAACATTACGGGCAGAAGATTAAAGTAGGGTAGGACCTGCGGTTGTTCTTTGTTGAGCTCTCTTATTTTTCTTCTCCGGAATAATTTGAAAGGATGCCAGGGTCCCGGGGCTTCGATAAAAATTAAATCAGTTGAACGACTCAAGTAATTGGCAAACAGAATTTGGGTATGACTTAATCCCTCATAAGGTTCGTCCGCCGTCACAATAATCAGATCAAATTGGTTACTCATCGCAAGATCAAGATAAATTCAACAGCTTCTTCTCTTTCTTCGACATAATAATCGGCAATTGTGGGACCTGCCGACTTGATCAAAAAGTAAATCTCCGACAAAATTTCTTTTTTACTGATGTATTGACTTTCATAGGATGAACGCAAGTTAATAGGTATCCCCACTTTTTTAAATACGCTGCTAATGATAGTTGTCAAGGTTTGGATACGGCCAACTTTTTCTGGAAGAACAGGCTGGATGCGGAACGCTTGACTTGTACGTTTTGCTATGGCTGTATTTAGCAGATATCGGAGATGTAATTTTCGTGCACGAATTTCGGTATAGGTCAAGGTGCTGTCGGTTAAAAGCTGAAGAGCGGGTCGACCAAAAATATTCAGGCTTTGCGTAATGCCCGATGGGTTTGTTTTTTCCTGCCCTTGTGCTTTAAAATGATCTTTCATGAACTGAATCCAACCTTCAGGAAGCGATTGATCTTCTGGTACCGGCGGATGATATTGATGCAACAGATACACCTCTTGAACTTGTGATACACCGATTTGGTTTAATACGAGGCGATGACGCAGGTCGTTATCTTCTAATCCCCAAAGGCTATAAAAGGTATTGTATCCGTTTATCTTTTGTAACACGTGGCGTGGCGCCAGTAACATGCCGCTGGCATACTCTGCACTCTTTTTAAATGATAATTTTTCGGTTCGGCGTCCTGCCAGTTTTTTCGAATTGCTTTTGCTGAGATAACCAACTGGGAAAAAGTTCGCCTTTTCATTCACTTTTAGTCGGTGCAACAAAGCAGTAAAGCCTGGAAGAAAAAACATGTCTATATCCGAAAAGAAAAGATGCGTACCGCGGGTTAAAAGTATGCCCTGATTCAGTGCATCGCCGCGGTTCCACATCTTCCCTCTGGAATTTATATAATAGTAGGAACAAAAAGCAAAGCTTTTACAGATAGCTTCAACCAGCTCGCTCTTCTTTTGCTCACTGCCGTAGTCAATAAACGTGACATGAAATTCCTGATTTTCCTGATTAGCCAGTGAGTTGAGAGAAGTCCTTACTCGCTCTGGTTCGCGGTCACGGTAACAATAAATGATATCAATGGCATTAGTCATTTTTTCTCTGCAATGATTAGGAGATTGAGGCCGTAATTGTTTTTGTTTAGTTGGGCAATCAAGGGTAGATATTGGCCTGTTAGTTTCAGTATTTTTCTGCTGAGCGGATGGCTGAGGTGTGAGGTGCCGCAAGATTGCGGACGAAAGTCAAAATGCCATTCGCTGTTGAAGCTCGTTGAACTAAGCAGACTAAAGCCCTGTGTTGCCAGCATAGTACTTAATTCTTCACCATTCCGCCAGTTTTCAAGCGGCTGCATCCAGGTTTCGCGACCTTCCCTGTAAAAATCATTTTTCCATTTGCCATTAGGAGTGCTGAGGATTAGCAGGCCACCGGCACGCAGCAAGGCGCATGCATTTTCCAAGTATTTTAATTGATTGTCGGTGTGTTCAATGACCTCTGAAGAAACAAGCAAGTCAAAACGCGACAAGAACTCTGAAGGCAATTCATCTTCTGCATTTAATTGTTCAAATCGCACGGCAGGGAAACTAACACGTGCATTTTCAATAGCCTTTTCTGAAAGATCAAATCCCGTGATCTGACCGTATTTACCAAGGAAATGAGAGAGCCAGCCTCGACCACATCCGAAATCGCCAATCTGTAATTCACTTGGTAATTTTTGTGATTCAATGGCTGCAGACAGCACTTGCCAGCGACGCTTCTCCTCCTCGTTTAGTTGCTGTGAAAGACTTCCAAAACGTGCATCGTAATACTGCTGATTAAAGGGAATGTGTTCTTGCATTGACACTTATTTCACGGACCAATTAGCCTCTTTTAAAATAAAATTATTAAGACGGGGTTCGGGATTTTTTCCGTCCACAAATATCTGTCGCTCATTTACCTCAAAACTTAGCGCATTTTCAAAAACATAACTGTCCACCAGACCATCGCCAATGAATAAATCAACAGTGTAAGTTCCGGGTAATAAAGGCAGTTCTTCCAGCGCAATTTCAAAACGCTTGCCGGCTGTGATTGGGGCTAAAACTTTTCCGTAGACACCATTGTTAATGCCAAGGACCGGGACGTTATACATGTTCCGAATTACCAGCCCAATCGAAGGCGTATTGATGATTTCAGGAAATTCAAATTGTCCCGACACAATCAAGGTTTCGCGAGGGTCAATATTTTGTCCGGCACTGCGACTCTCAGCACGGAGATCTGTGATGATTTTTTCGGGCACTTTGGTTTCCCGCTGCAATTCACTTTTACTTGATGCCAAATAGGTTTCGATACACTTTTTTGTGGGACCCTCGCTCACCAGTTTACCCTGCTGCAGGATGATGCCTTTGTTACAAAGACTGTCGATGGCACTTAGCTGATGGCTAACAAAGATAATGGTGCGCCCGCTGTGACTAACATCTTCCATTTTGTTAAGGCATTTTTTTTGAAATTCTGAATCGCCAACGGCCAACACTTCATCAATGACTAGGATTTCTGGCTCAAGAAATGCGGCAACGGCGAAAGCCAGACGCAATTGCATGCCACTGCTGTAATTTTTGAGCGGTGTGTCGAGAAATTTTTCGACACCAGAAAAATCAATAATGGCATCAAACTGGCGATGGATTTCTGAACGCTTCATCCCCAGAATACTACCATTCATGTATACGTTTTCACGACCACTTAGTTCCGGATGAAATCCCGTACCAACCTCGAGCAGACTGGCAATGCGGCCCCTGGTGATGATTTTTCCTTTCGTAGGCGGCGTGATTTTTGAAAGAATTTTTAGGAGTGTGGATTTGCCTGCGCCATTTTTGCCGATGATGCCAAGTGTATCACCCGGCATCAGATTAAACGTCACATCATCCAGGGCCCAGAAATCTTGTTGCGCGGGACGAGGTTTTAAAAAATTAAACAGGTTTTCACGCAGACTGAGATAGGGTTTTTTATTACCTTCCAGCAGATATTTTTTGCTGATTCCCTGTATTTCTAATATGGGCTTCAATGAAGTAAAGATATTAAAAAAGCAAGATGCTGCGCAGTGTAACTGACTCTGCTTATTCCGAATCTTTCACCACATTATCGACGCCTGGTGATGCTGCGTGAAAGTAGTCGTAAATCAGGCGGGCCTTGGACTGACCAATTAAAGCACTCAATTCCTCTTGTCCAGCTTCTTTTACACCCTTTACGCTTTTAAAGGCAATTAGCACTTTCTCTGCTGTTTTTTCACTGATGCCTTTTATTTCATTGAGTTCTGTTTTAAAGGTGGCACGACTTCGCTTGTTACGATGATGTGTAATGCCAAAGCGATGGGCTTCATCTCTGATTTGCTGAATAAGACGCAGTGTTTCGCTGCGCTTATCCAAGTACAAGGGTAAGGGATCACCGGGAAAAAATAGTTCTTCCAAGCGTTTAGCGATACCGATGACTGCTACTTTGCCCATCAGTCCTAATTTATTTAGACTCTGCACCGCTGCCCCCAATTGCCCTTTACCGCCATCTATCACAATCAGTTGCGGCATCGGCAAATTCTCTTCTAGTACTCGGGAGTAGCGACGGAAAATTACTTCTTCCATGGTTTTAAAATCGTCGGGACCTTCCACCGTCTTGACATTAAAATGTCGATACTCTTTTTTTGCTGGTTTACCGTCAATAAATACGGGCATGGCACTAACGGCATGGCTTCCCTGTATGTTACTGTTATCAAAACCCTCAATGCGACGGGGTTGCTCCGTCATCCGCAGATCTTTCATCATTTGATTCATGATGCGTTCGGTATGCCGCTCTGGATCGGTTAAAGCAACCTGTTTTTCCCGTTCCTGCTTATAAGCCAGCGCATTCTTAGTGCAGAGATCCATGAGTTTTTTCTTATCACCAATTTTCGGGACAATGTACTCTGTATTTGGAATTCGGAGTTCCGGTGCAAAAGGAACCAGTATTTCACGACTCTCACTACTGAAGCGACTACGAAATTCAACAATGGCGAAACTCAGTAAGTCGTCGTCGCTCTCTTCAATCTTTTTGCGCATTTCCATCGTCTGCGAATTGATAATCGAGCCATTGATGATTTGAAAGTAGTGAACAAAAGCACTATTTTCATCACTTAGAATGTTCACGACATCGGTATTGGTAATCGAAGGATGGACAATGGTGGATTTACTCTGAAAGTCGCTCAGGAGTTCAATCTTCTGACGCAACGCTTCTGCCCGCTCAAATTCATAGGCCTCGGCAGCCGCGTGCATGTTTTCACGTAGTTCACGCAGAGCAAAAGCAGTATCTCCCCTTATGATCTGCCGAATTTCACGAATATTGGTGTTGTATTCATCGTCTTCCTGCTTACCCACACAGGGTGCTTTGCAGCGACCGATGTGGTATTCTAAGCAAGCCCGAAATTTTCCTTTACGAATATTTTCTTCACTCAAATCGTAATTGCAGGTCCGCAAAGGGTATGTCTGCCGAATTAGATCGAGCAATGTATGCATGAGTTTAACGGAAGCATAGGGACCAAAATAATCACTCCCGTCCTTTATTTTTTTGCGGGTATAAAACAGACGCGGAAAACGTTCGCGTTTAAGAATGATCCAAGGATATGTTTTATCATCCCGAAGATTAATGTTGTAACGGGGTTTTAAACTTTTAATGAGGTTGTTTTCCAGTAAAAGGGCATCTACTTCCGTTTCGACTTTAACTGTTTTAATGTCTACAATCTTGCGGACCATAATCCGCAGCCGACTGCTGTCGTGCTCCTTATTAAAGTAGGAACTAACTCGCTTCTTTAAATTTTTTGCTTTCCCAACGTAAAGAAGATTTTTATCCGAATCAAAATATTGATAGACCCCCGGACCCTCCGGTAAGGTTTTTATCTGTGATCGAATGTGTTCTGAAAAATCTGCGGACATTGGTGTAAAGATAATTATTCCTGAACAGTATAAGGAAAATTGAGGAAGAAGGTAAAGGGCTGTGCAGAAAGCAGGTCCGAGGCTTAGGGCTTTATACCTTTTGCTTTTATTATATTTGGTAAAAATCTATAATGAAAGGATACTTTTTTCTTGTCTTAGTTGTAATTAATTTTTCTAGTAGGGTGACTGCGCAGTCTTACAAAACAGGAGAGGAATTACTCCGTGCGATGCATGCAAAGTATAAGCAGGCCCCCTGCAAGTGTTATACCTTCTCTCAAAAAAACACCCATTACAAAGGAGATTCCATTACCGGCTATTCCGACTGGCACGAGACCATTCGTTACCCGGATTATTTTAAGATTAGTTTCGGTGATACGACGAGCGGTAACTCTGTCGTGTTTCAAAATGACAGCGTCTATAATTATAAGAATTCCCAACTGATACGTTCACGTCGCGATTCCAGTACTCTTTTGTTGCTGCTTGGGGGCATGTATTACCGTCCCTATAAAGAAGTCATAGCCCGACTGACAAAAGCAGATTACGATTTAAATCAGATCGCCAGCCGACAATGGATCAAGCAGGAGGTTTGGGTCATTGGCAATGTTCCCGATGGCAATCAGATTTGGATTACCAAAAAGGAGCACCGCATTGTGCGCCTCCTTGAAAAAACTAAAACACAGGATGTGATGGACATGCGTTTCGAGTCGCATGAGAAGTGGTGCAGGGGCTGGGTCGAGACCTCTGTGTCGTTTCGCAGAAATGGCGAATTAGAGCAGGTAGAGGATTATTACAATATTAAACCTTGTCAGTGACAAAAAAGTCCCGGCTCAACGAACCGGGACTTGGAATACAATCTAAACAAGAATCAAAGTGTACCACGGAGCGACTGCTCGCGTTCAATCGACTCAAATAAAGCCTTGAAATTGCCAGCCCCGAAGCCTTTTGCACCCATCCGCTGGATGATTTCGTAGAACAAAGTCGGACGATCCTCCACTGGCTTCGTGAAGATTTGTAATAGATAGCCTTCTTCATCGGCATCGACCAAAATAGAAAGTCTCTGTAGTTCTTTGATGTCTTCTTTCATGATCTCCATGTGCACCCCGAGACGTTTGGGAATTTCATCATAATAAGCTTGTGGCGGTGGCGGTAAAAACTCAACGCCGCGTGCTTTGAGTTCTGCTACCGTTTTAATGATGTCGTCCGTCGCCAAGGCCAGATGCTGAACACCGGCGCCTTCATAAAAATCGATGTATTCTTCGATCTGTGATTTTTTCTTGCCTTCTGCTGGTTCATTGATTGGAAACTTAATCCGGCCATTGCCATTACTCATTACTTTACTCATTAAGGCAGAGTATTCGGTGGTAATTTGTTTGTCATCAAAACTAAGGAAGTTCACAAAGCCCATTACTTTTTCATACCATTCCACTGTGGCATTCATTTGATTCCAACCCACATTACCCACCATGTGATCAATGAATTTTAAACCAACCGGGGTCGGATTGTAATCTGATTTCCATTCTCTAAAGCCAGGCAAAAAAGTCCCCGAATAATTTTTACGCTCCACAAACATATGAACCGTTTCGCCGTAGGTGTAGATACCTGCGCGCACCACTTCTCCGTGTTCATCTTTTTCAACGGTTGGTTCCATGAAGGACTTAGCACCACGACTGGTCGTCTCTTCATAGGCCTTGCGTGCATCTTCCACCCAAAGAGCAATCACTTTTACACCATCACCATGTTTTTTAACATGCTCCCCAATGGGTGAATCACTTTTTAAGGCTGTTGACAAAACCAGACGGATTTTTCCCTGCTTCAAGACATACGAGGTGCGGTCGGTCAGCCCTGTCTCCAGGCCGGCATAAGCATAAGACTCATAGCCAAATGCTGTTTTATAATAATGGGCTGCCTGCTTCGCGTTGCCTACATAGAATTCTACATAGTCCGTTCCCAAAAGTGGGAGGAAATCCTGCGCGCCTTCAAATATTTTTTCGAGTCCGTATTCTACGTTTTTTATTTCTTTTGCCATGGTAATTTTAGTTGATGTTGTTTAGTTATGTCAGTAAAAATATCCCGTCCGCATTCGAGCGTTTGCTGGGCAAAACTCCACCCGCTCATCAACTGCGCAAGGAGTTATTTGACCTGCGACAACAAGTAAACAAAAATACGGATTTATTCAGGATTAGTCAATGCTACCTGTGTAGCGATAGGCATTGGTTATCCAATTAACTCGCAAATCTGAGGGATTTTTTCGGATTAACGTTTTATTTTGAGAATGTCTTTTTTTGATAAAACACCCAGCAAAATCCGGCGGGGCATAAATCTTTAGAAGACCTATTACTTTACTTTCCCATACAAGTCGAAGTCACTGGCCTCGTAGATATTCACGTCTGTAAAATCGCCGATGCGCAAATACGTCTCGCTGTCTACTTTGATGAGTACTTCATTGTCCACATCGGGACTATCAAATTCAGTGCGACCTACATAGTACTCACCTTCTTTGCGATCGATTAAGACTTTAAAATCTTGCCCCACTTTTTGTTGATTCAGCTGCATGGAGATTTCCTGTTGCACAGCCATCACTGCATCGGCACGTTTTCGTTTTATCTTTTCACTCACATCATCTTTTAATAAATGTGCGTGTGTATTTTCTTCATGTGAGTAGGTAAAAATACCCAGCCTTTCAAAGCGGGTCTCTTCCACCCAGCGTAACATTTCCTCGTGGTCCTTTTCGGTTTCTCCGGGATAACCGGCGATCAAGGTGGTGCGCAGCGCAATACCCGGCACCTTGTCACGAATCTTATTTACGAGATCAATGGTTTTTTTGTTTAGTAATACCCCGACGCATACTGGTCAGCATATTATCGGTAATGTGTTGCAATGGCATATCCAGATACTTACACACATTCGCCTTCTCTTTCATTACATCCAACACTTCCATGGGAAAACCACTGGGAAAGGCGTAATGCAAGCGAATCCAATCAATACCCTCCACTTCACTCACTTTGCTAATTAAGTGCGCGAGTTCCCGTTTTTTATAAATATCCAGACCGTAATACGTCAGATCTTGTGCAATCATTAACAACTCTCGTGTACCTTTTGCTGCAAGCGATTTTGCGCGACTAACGAGTTCTCCAATTGGCACGGAGACATGTGTCCCCCGCATGAGTGGGATTGCGCAGAAAGAGCAGGGACGATCACAGCCTTCTGATATTTTGAAATAAGCAAAGTGTTGCGGGGTGGTTAATAAGCGCTCTCCCACCAGCTCTTTTTTATAGTCTGCTTTTAGGGTCTTTAATATTTTTGGAAGTTCACGTGTTCCGAAATAGGCATCCACTTCAGGAATTTCTACTTCAAGGTCTTTTTTATAACGTTCGCTCAGACAGCCGGTCACATAAACTTTTTCAACGGCCCCTTGTTTTTTTGCTTCCACGTAGCGCAAAATAGTATCAATACTCTCTTGTTTCGCATTGTCAACGAAACCACAGGTATTGATAATGACGATTTGATGATCATCACTTTCACCTTCATGCTCTACATCAAACTTATTGGCTTTTAATTGCCCCATGAGGACCTCACTATCTACCAGATTTTTGCTGCAGCCAAGGGTAATTACGTTGACCTTATTTTTTTTAAGTGTTTTTGTCTTCATTGCGAGAGCTCAAAGATACGGAGAAATTGGTGATAATAAGGCATGCAGCCAGGCAGCCGAGCCAGCCCTTGTCTGGGCTAAAGCATTAAGAATTACTAAATAAAGTAGGCTTTAACGGTAAAGTGTGACCGCACCGGTGAGTATCTTCTGAACACCGCTTTTCGCCGCAATGCTGAGTTTCCAGGTGTAAACACCTTCCGGACAGGCGTTGCCCTTGTGTGTTCCATCCCAGCCCTTTGCGAGCTCTGTCATGCTGAAGATCTCATGACCCCAGCGATCGTAAATTTGCATGCCGAAAAATTTCTGTCCCCGCAGTACAGGAAGAAAGCACTCGTTCCGACCGTCGCTGTTGGGCGTGAAGGCATTAGGAACGAAGACTAAGAAATCATCTTCCACCCGTATCGATTTCACGGTCGTATCGGAACAACCTTCTGTGTTTTTTACAACCAGCGCCAGCACATAAGAACCTGAGTTTTCAAAATAATGTGCTGGGTGTTGAACTTTATAGAGACTTGTCTTCTGTTGCGCCACATCCAACAAATTCCATTGCCAGCTATTCATTGTGCCACCCTCTGAGAGGTCTTGAAACTGGACAGGATCTCCGTTTTCTACCGGGTGTTCCGGCGAAACATTCACTTGCGCCTTTGGCTTCTCAGCTGCATGGATTGATAAAGTGGTACTGCCACTACAATTATTATTGTCTGTATACGTGCCGAGTAATAAATAAGTACCTGCTGTCTCAAAACAACGCTTAAAGTTACCAGGATAACTGCTCTGCTGATTGAGCACCCATTTTGTTTGGATCAGAGGAGCGCAGAGTTACACTTGGCAGGGCCCAGCCAATTTCAGCAGCCTTGGTCAGGAAATCAAATGGCGGGTCCCTCATGCTGGCTTCAGTGGACAATATGAGGTTAAAGGCGTCGATGCAAATGGCTGCGAAGGACGCGCCGGTTTTGATTTAATCATTCATCCCTTACCGGATGCAGGTCTAATTGGTGGACCCTTTTCTTCTTGTGTTCCCTTTTGTGG
>Ga0247722_10001691_pt1 | contig 12005 bp, 33 predicted proteins | sample MSEWelMarce3H_FC_FD_189094 | JGI IMG/M metagenome (GOLD analysis project Ga0247722, IMG submission 189094) | Subsurface sediment microbial communities from gas well in West Virginia, United States - MSEEL Well Study Marcellus 3H_FC | ecosystem: Environmental > Terrestrial > Deep subsurface >... | reverse complement strand
ATAAAATCAAGTTCAATAGACTCAACCCAACCACCCTCAAAATCATCACGAGCAGTAGCGAAACCATCAGCGAACGAAACAAAATCAGACATTAACATTTCCTTTCTCATCTTATATTTCATTCTACCCTAAAATGCGATAAAAGTCAAGCCTAAAATTAGATATCCCATGGATCATCAACCCACACGTGTGTAGCAGTCTTGCCAGCGAGTTTGTTTACTCGATACTGTGTTACTGCCATGGACGCATCGGGATTGAACAGGTCATCGAGGAGTTTATCCTTCTCTACCTTGTCAGAGATTTTTTTGATTTCTTTATCTAGAAGCAACCCAGATGCATTCAGTTTGGTTTCATAGATTGCCTTTGTGAGCGTATCTTGGTATTTGTCACCAATGCTTTTTTGATATGCTTGCCATGCACTCGAGGCGTAAAGGTCATTATCGTCGTTCATGTTAGATGCCAGACTTCTTTACGATATCCTTATATCCACGCCATGATGGATGGATATTGTCAGGTTGAACGTAGGATGTAGAGATTGTCACATCATTATATTGTGCAGCAATCTGCTTTACGACTGCATTAACATTGGATTTACAGAATCCTTTGTTGCACGGAGGCATGACCCATACGACCTTCACGGAGCGAATGCGATACCGCACCTTGGACAATTCCTTGTATGTATTCACACCCTTGTGGTCATTGGTTCCCAGACTGATCACTACAGTCTTTGCCTCGAGTGGAGTGCTACCCCACCTCTTGTTCCACTGCCACGTGTTATATCCACCCTTCGAATACGATACGCATTCTTTGGGTGCAAACATCTTGGTACCAACGGCGATACTATCGCCCATAATCAAACATTCTAACATTTACATCTCCATTATATACTTTGACTGTCACGGTTTTCGTTCATGCGCTTGATGTCAGCAGCACGTTGCTTCTTGAGTTCTTCAGCAGTGGCAACAGCATTCTTCTTCACATCATATGCAGTCAGTTCAGCACTGGTCATCTTAGACTGTAGATCTGCAATGATAAACTTCTGCCGAGCAATCTCGCTGCTCTCTGGGAAGTAACGAAGAGTGGCGTCGAGTCGTGTCTCAGAGATACGCAGTTGGTCAAACTTGTCAAACGTCGAAGCATCTGTAGTGTTAGTTAAAATATCAATCATTATATAATTCCTTTACTTTTTTAATTAACCATGGGTCAAATGGTAAATGCATACCAGTTGATCCATTCCAGTCATCAAACTCTTCATCATAGAAGTTCAGTTTGCATGCTTCGGGATACCGTGTTTGTAGATCTGTCAGTTCATCTGCCCACTGTTGCCACTTCTCATCAGTAATGACTGGCGCATCTTTCACATAATACAGATATGAATGCACCAGCATCTGGTGTCGACGCTGGCGAATTATCTCATGCGGTTCGCGTAAGTCAAGCATCCATTAACTCAATCCGCACACGCTCGACTGACTCCCATGGAGTTTGATTCGCTTTGTGCCCATATTCGTCGAATTGGTGCATGGAATATTGCAGTTGCACATTGACAATGCGTTCGATGCCCTTGTCATCTGTCTTGGTATATTCCACCACACGCAGTTCCATCTTCTCAGGTAGAAACTTGGTTACTGCTGGTGCTTGTGGTGGAGTTTGAACAACGAAAGGGGGACACATAGTCATGGCAAAGTTACTCATAAATTTTCATCCTTACGCAGCAAAGAGATACTTGGCACGTTCAGCAGTCGTCTTAAACTGCTTGCCATTTTCTTCATAGATGAAGGGATACTTCGGTTTGCGAACATCGTAGCGAACCAGTGTGCGACCATTCTTCTGAGCAACCAGATTGTAAGCAGTAATCATACGCTGCAGGTTAAGGTCGGTGCGAGTCACAGCACCCTTAATCTTGGTAACAACCTTGATGGTTGCTTCGGCATCGCTGAAGCGAATACCACCGATGTCAAACTCAAGACCATGGTTAGTGGCATATGCATCAAGCACTGCCTGCAGGTCGGAGCGGAGGGTGTTAAGCGAGGCACGGTCAAACTTAGAGATAGTCATAATCACATTTCCTTTTCACATCTTATATTCCAATATACCCTAAAAATGAGAAAATGTCAAGCCCCTATTTTTTATTTTTTCAGTTTAATGTGCGTTTTCGGCGATAATCTCATCATACATGCCAGTAATATCACTCTCTGGTAACTGCTCGAGGGATGCTATGATCTGCCAAATGACAAAATCATACACTTGCTTCTCGGTCATGCCTTGGTGGATATCACGAGCGATTGCGGATATCTTCATTGCTTGTGTAATTTCGCTCATCGCTTGTTCTTTCGCTGTTGTTCAATGAAATCTTTGTTACCAACCCATGTGTATGCCTTGAAGCGAACAGATCGAGCGGCAGGGTCTGTCTGTTTGGTGAATGAAAAATGTTCATCCTCCAACATCTTCTCTGCCAACTTAACAGCAAGTTCTTTCTTGAGATAATTGTGCAAATCGTCCTCGGACATACCAGATGCAAGTATCCAATCTATGTCATACATCATGGTATAATCCAGCAGTTCTCCAGGTAGATTATAATCGTACTTGATCGGAGTAGCACTGATAGTTCCGCCAGAGAGACTATTCACTGGAATTGCAACGCTATCCCAGACCATGGGTTTGAAATTGCTTGATGGTGCTGATGTGTTGTTATAGTTCGCCATCGTCGACCCACTCAATCTGGTGTGATGCTACGACTCGCTTGTGGAAATTACCATCATCATCCTCGACCCACATTGTGACAGCAGTGGACTCTACTCGAGTAGAGAGGGCATGCACAAAGTATACCTTGTTGATATCCTCCCACTGGTCATTGTTAAACCTGCATCGCATTTTCTTCCTCCGTGTCTACAATGTGTAATAAATTTGGTTCACTGGATGCGAAGAATGCACGGTTAAACTGCTGGTTGATTGCACTGTAATCATCAGACAAATGTCTGACTACAAACGAAGATCGAGACTGATCAGTCCACCTACGCAGTTCGTACCTCATACACCGAGATCTTCCTCAAGACGATTCAGAATCCACTCATCAGGATCACCTGTCCGTGCCTTGGCGACACCATATGGCATGTCGGATGCATAGTATGCATATAACTTGTCATAATACCCAACATTAAAAATGTCAGCATCACCACAAACCAGAGCAATTGCTACATTACGAGGTACAACGTCGAATACACTATGAATCATATCAGTTTCCTTTTTGTTCGATTTGCTCTTCTTGCCATTTGTAAACAGCATCCCAGATGTTGTCATACAGCATGTCAAAATACTCATCACTGCTCTCTTCGAGTTCAGTTATCTCTGGAAATGCTTCAGTCACCATCTTCACGAGATCATCCCAATCAATGGCATCACCACGCTCACCAAGGTTGGTGTAGATGTGGTATCCAGCAAAGTTTGCACCTTCATCTTCATAGGTGACTGTGATGCACGCATCTTCATCGATTGCTAGAATTTGCGTCGACATCCAATCTACGAACTTGATTGGCCAATCCCAAGCAGATGACATGACAATTGTATTGTCATACATGTCTTCAAAGTAACACCACTTGGTGCCGATGTTGTCAGCAGTCCACTCGTAGGTTACGTCATCAGGAACATCTTCCATGATATTCCACACATACTTAGCAGGAATGCTTTCCATTGCATCAATAGCAGTCATCCACTTTTCTACGAGGACTTGTGCTGCTTCATTACACTCAATCTCAACACGAGATGTAACATGATTTGCCATAATATAATTCCTTTAATTGACTAGAGTATTACTTCGACCACACCGTAGTTGCGAACCCACCCCAGACCAACAGAAGAATGCCACCCGTTAGTTGTAGCACGAACTGAAGTGGTGACATAGGATCGCCAGCGACACAATCAGCAGCAGCGCGACATTCCCAGTAGAAGTCGTCGCTACCAGCAGTTCCGATGATCAAAAAGAAACCAACCAGAGCAGCAATAGAACCAATAATTTTCATAACAAATCCTTTCAAACTATAATACCACTATACCCTAAAACGCAACAAAAGTCAAGCCCCTAAATACCATCCACGTGAAATAAATTTATCAATTCTATTTTGATACAACGAAGGTGCATGTTCAGGGTTCTTCACGAGTTTCTTCATCTTGATACAATCATATTGCAGACGCGAGATGAACAGTTTCTGGGTTGCCATGTCAAAGTATGGCATGCAGTGTATGAAATCGAATGACTTTCGACCAGTCTTATCATTGTTGGTGATAACCTGCAATCCATTTTTAAATGACACAGCATTTTCAGTAATGACCTTGCCACTCACCTTGGTTGCTGTGCGATATGCAGGATTGACATCTTTGACCAATAGCAGCATTCTACCCATGACTAATTGCTCGAATTCCTGGGCAGTATCGATGTCGCGCAGATACACATCCCAGTCATTGGGTTCCTCGTTGTGGAATAGAGATGCAAAGCAACCACCTGTGAGAATCATGTCCTTGAAATTTGGATATGATTCTGTAGGCAAATCTGAAATGAGTTCACGCAGTTTCAACTGCACTCGATCCCTAACCTTCACAATTTCTAGTTGTTCTGTATCTGTAAACACTGAGTTCACTCCAATTAATTTCCTACAGACTTCAATGCAGCACGCAGATGACCATAATGATCAGCAAGAATGCGACGGATTTCATCACGCTCTCTGGGTGATGCGCCACGAGCATCAACGTAGATGTTACCAGTCAGTCCCATCTCACCTGCTTCTTCTTGCATGTCATTGAGCATTTCATTTGTTAACAGTTGTGTATTAATTATCATTATTCAATTCCTTCAGTCTTTTTACTATTTCAATTGCATCAATAAGTTTGAGTGTTATCGACAACATGGTGCCGCTAACGAACCAGATAAGAAACACCGCCTCGCCGATGTGCTCACCTGTAATGAAAAACTTGGCAGCAGCATACAGCAGCGCGAATAAGAATCCTCGTATTGCATTCTCTACTAGAAATCTAGCAATCAACATGTCGCATACCTCGTTTCAGTATAGTCACCCGTCAACTGGTCGTGGAATTTATGGACATGCTTGCACTTGCCATGGAATGAAAAACCAGGACAGTCACACTTCCACCCACGATCGGTGAGTTCGCTGTGATAATCCTTACCATTGCAATTGGTGTATGTCCACACAAAACCTGTGTAGAATGAGTTTTTGTAATTGTATCCTGGAATCTTCAGGACTTTGTCCCACTTGGAACGGCGAACTTTTGGGTTTCTTCTATCAGTCATATTCTCATAATACTATATTATGAGATAAATGTCAAGCTTTTTTCCAACAAGTCCATACTGCTTCTTGAAAATCTTCAGTTAAAACTGGTTCAAGATTGTTAGTTTCCACCGACAATGCGATGTCTTTATACTGGATTTCACACCAGCGCCAAACATGGTTTTTGATATATGCTTGGTATAGGTTCTCATCACGCGAGTAATCGTGTGCCATAATAATATCACCCGACTTCAACATACGGGAGAAAACCTCAAATTCTTTAATCTTGTTTCCCCCGTCGCATAGGACAAGAACCTGCCCTTTTCCAGAGATATAATCTTCTACAATATCGAAATCATCGAATACGCTTTTGACGTTTACCGAAATATTATTCTCTTCCAAGGTCGCTTTATGCTTAGTTTCTAATATGTCATAGGTAATAATCTCGGCATCTGTTAAATCCCTCACTGCACGGATAAAACCACCAGTTGCGGTACCTATCTCTAGCACACGAACAATATTCTCCTGTGCAATGAGTTTTTCAAATGCAGGGTAAAAGTTCTTATTTTGTTGGGTAAAAATGCCTTTGTATATACCGCCACCCCATTCATGGTTCCAATTAGGATATTCGTTGGCAGGGTCATATGCTTCACTTGGTATTCTAAATGCCATTACATGTAATCTTTATATTGTTTACGAATACTCGCAAAATCTGTTTCTTTTTCTACGTCAGTTGCAAAGGTTGTAATTGCGTTCTTCCAATCATCTTTGGGCATAACTGTTGTAAGAATGTCTTTAGAAAGAATCTGCAACACAGATCCTAGTGCAATCAGTTCTTCCTCATCATCACAATATAGGATGGTTTCTTTAATGTAGTCACTGACATCTTCCATAAGAGCCATGCGTTTCTGCTTCCTCTCTTGGAAGTTAAGTCGCATCGCAGGGTCTTTAATAGGTTCAATCATAAACTTATTTATCACGATTGAATACGACCCAATCTGTGCAGTAAGTTAGAAATTGTCGCCACATCTGGATGTGGGTCGCGTTCACTATAACCCTCTACTCGCATACACTCAACAAGATATGCATGCAACGCACGTTTAATTACAGGGTAATCTGTTGGTGCAAATGTTCCACCTTTAACTTCTTTAACCATTAGTCCCATAGTCCTTGATAATATTTTCCAAACAACTGTATACCATTATCTATACGCTGCATGTGAGCATGATGTGCATCTTTGTCATATACATGTGGACTGACAGACATATCGAAGAAATGATCATCGTTTGTCTCGTCAATCGTCTGCTCGAATGCCCAGATCATCTCGTCCATAACCCAGTCCCACCTCTTATGGTGGTTGGCATCAGTATCCCATTCGTTCTCTTTTTCTGGGGCAGAGGTGGAGCGAAGTTCTTCAGGCACATCTGCATCAGCAACGAATGGAGAACCATGCTTTGTCGCTTTAAGTTGCTTTAGCATGGGCACAATGATCAGACCCAGAGTGTGGTCCATACTCCATGTGTCATATGGGTCGATGCGAATTTCGACCTTCCTCTTACCGAAAAACCATTGTGCTATTCTGGCAATTGGTGTATGCTTATCCAACCATTCTCCGAATGCGAAAACTGCTTCATCGTCCTCGTCTTTCCAGAACAGGAGTTTTTCTGCAATCTGATATGGACCAAACCATCTGGGATATGGACCCATCTTCACATACATTACACAGCACCCCAATAGAAACTCTTCTTGTCAGGCGACTTCTTAGTGAATTGAACGGTGGCGCCATCAGCATTTGTGAAGATGAACGTACCTGCCTTAGCATTAACATGCGTCAAGTCAGAGGGGATGAAATTCGCCCCAGTAGTACGACTCCGAGTCCTTGTCCTCAGACTGGATGCCAACACATCGTCTGGTTCACCGCAATCGTCGTCTTCATCTGGTTCGACCAAGTCATAATAAATCGTGAATTCATCTTGCGCCAGAGGATTGAATTCAACCTCGTGATCTTCGAGATCTTCCTTGGCGATTGGTTCACCGTTGATGATCAACTCAATGTCATACTTGGATGCAGTTTGATCATACTCAGGTTTCGCATTCAAAAGACGCATTGTTTCTTGTGGAGTTTCCTTATAGCGATTCATGTCTTCAACCATTGCCTTGAGCATGTCGAAGTTAAACTGACCAAAGAGTGTAGCAATCTTAGTGATCTGATCAATGTGACTCTTGTCATCAAGAGCGTCTTCGCAATACTGGCGGATAAACTCTTCAGACAGACCATTAAAGTCGATCGAGTAGAAGATACGACCAGGACGGTTGCGCATGTGGTTATCAATGCGCCACTGGTCATTACAGGTAAGAATGAACAGCGTCTTGCTTGCATACACACCGTCGAGCAGAGTCAGCATCTTTGTTTGCTCCTCGCGACTGTATACCTTTTCGAATTCATCGAACAGAACGATTGATGGTTGTTCGATATCCTGAATCAGTTTGTTAAACGAGTCGCCCACCCATGCAGAGTTGATAGTGATTGTCGGCATACCTGCAGCATAACCCATGATAGACAGGTGCTTTGCCAACAGAGTCTTGCCCGAACCCTTCTCGCCAGTCAGCAGCACACCAGTGGATGATGTGCGGTCATTGAACGTCCGCATGATGCGCTCAGCATTGCGAAGTGTGTCGCCATAATACTTCTTCAGCGGTTCAAATGGTTCAACAGTTTCAAGGAAAAGATTACCAAGTTGGTCTGCCTTGACAACATAGTTGCCAGCAGGTAGAGATGTCGCGATGTCGACAGAGTTCTTATCTGTTACGCGATAGGTATTTGCATTACGAATATAATATGTCACTTATTTTCCTTGTTCATCAATAACTTTATCTAGATATTCATCATACCCGAAATCAAGCGGAAAGTCAAGCTCTTTTGTTGCTTGTAAGAGTTTTGTTAGACCATACGCAGCAAGTGCGGCAATGCCGAACACCGCTACATACGGAATTGCTTCAATCATCTTGCCTTTGACATCATCAGTCTTCATCGCCAAACACCCGTTTTACTTGCTCTGGCGTACCAAACCACTTGATCAGTTGATCAGTAGAATCAATGTGCTTCTGAATTTCGATATCATCTGCTTCAGAGTCACCATATACAAACACATGATTGTTTGCACCCAGATCGTTGAGGAATGCATCGCGAGTTCTGATCAATTCTTCTACGACCAGTTTATCAAACTGGTCAATATCAAGTTCTACTGAAATCTTAGTCATCTTCATTTACCTTCTTATACCGATTATAACTACCATCTTCCTCGATGACCATAATCTCATCAAGATCCTTACTCTTTGCCAGCACACGCTGCTCGCCTTCTGCGACAATATGTCCACGCTCGCGCAGAGTCCGCATCACCGCATTGGCAATGCCAAACTTGTTGCGTCCAGTGTCAGCAGCATTTTGCGCTGCTTCTGCGCATTCTTTGTAAACATCATCAGGAAGCGACCAAGACAAATCCACAGCATTGCCAAAATCACCTACACGACGGAGATACTCTTGACCACCATCGACAGAGACAGCACCGCATGTGCACGTCACAAAGTCATGGCGATGCTTAGAGACAATGAAGTCACCACAAGCAAGACACGTTACAGCATTTTGAATGATCATTCTGCATCTCCATAGTTCAGCACTTGCACAAAGCGAAATTTTTGTTCTTCATCCCAATCCTTAAGATAGACATTATCCTCATCAAACATACGAAGATACTCTGTGTTATCAATCTCACGAGTAGATGTAATCATCTCATCGAGGTGGAGTTGTGAGAACTCATGGAAGTTGTCGCCAACGTTCATGGTTACTTCATCTCTAGCATCAGATGCATTCTTTGCCTCGACGACATATCGTATGCGGAATAAACTGACAGTTTCTACAAGATACTTTGGCATTAATTCAACTTTCCATCATAAGTTCGCAACCATGGTTGCCCAAAAACATACTTCGCTTCGAGTTCATCAGCAACCTTGTGCCAATAATCCTTGAACCATTCATTATTAGCATTATACGCTATCTGCCGACATTTGTCAATAGATTTAAATATCTTTGCGTAATTAGTCATTAAAATTCTCCATACGACCATGAAACTAAACTGTATCGAACACCTGATTCAACTGGGTCAACTTTGTGTTGAACATATGATGGGAATAGAATCACGTCGCCCTTGTTGAATGGGAAACTGTATCTCTGTCCTGTATACCAGAGTGCCAACTTACCGCCAGTGAAATCATCATTCAGCAGTGTGACACAAGTAATTTTCCGAACAGGGTTCTTGTCTAGATTATCGACATCTGCTCTCCAGATAATGTCGGTATGTGCGTCAAATTTACCATCGACATCATACTGCACAAAATGATTTTCTTTCGAGTACTGTGAGATATTAATTTTGAAGTAGGTTTCGTTTGCGTATTTAGATAATTCACGCACCCTCTCGACAACAGGATTTTCAGAACTGACATTCGCTTGCGTAGAGTATCGAAAATCCTTATCGTAACCTGCATTGTTTGACCTGATTATTCCGCTATCAGTCAGATTCTTTTCTTTTTGATTGTCAATAAACCATGCCAGATCGTCAAACACGTTTCTGAACACAACGGCATTTTGTAAAATCTCATAGTTCATATTTGTATCCAAAATTTTCTATATCCTTAGCGTAGAAAGTACCTATCGTCTCAATTAATTCATTTGAAGTGTAGTATTGCTGATATGGAAGTTTGCTCCTTCCTACGTTCTTAGTGGGTAGAGTAGCATAGCAATTCAGTTTCTCTTGAATCATACGAAAGTCATTGCTAAGATTCTCATACCGCAATACACAATCTGAATAATCGGAAAATGCGACCTGAGGACTTAGATAACTATATTGCCCACCAGTTAATCCTACATACTCATTATTGTAGTATTTTAGTGTGTACTCTTCAAACGAGACATCAATGCGATCACCTTTTGTTTTCCAATGATTCCACCAACTCACCCACCGATCCCACGGATTTCTGACAACACAAAAAGTCCAAAAACCAGCATGATCTATATTTTCAGGTCTAATATGTTGAGGTTCAACGTGCCTAGAACCAGGTATATTTGTAGTAAACCAAAAATTAATTGAAGACCCTGCTGTTTTTGGATTATGGAAAAAAATTACCTTTTGTTCTGGTGCGCGAATCATTATCTATCAACCAAACACAATGTGACACCTGCTTCTTGGAACATCGTTTTTGTAATATCCCAATTGAACCCTGTACCATCACGGTCAGGAGTATAGGCAACAACTCTCTTGATACCACGCTGAATGATGCTCTTGGCGCATTCATTACACGGCAAGAGTGGAACATACATCGTGCAACCCTCAACTGAATGCGGATAGTTGTCTAATGCGTTTCGTTCGGCATGTGCGACAAACAGATGCTTCGTAGGTCTATCTCGGTAACGGAATGGATCATCCTCAACACCACGTGGGAATCCATTGTATCCAGCAGAGAGAATACGATTGCGGTCATCTACAATGACGCAACCTACCTTGGTGTTTGGGTCATATGACCATGTTGCGAAATGGTCTGAGAGTTCCATGAACCGCTTGTCCCACTTATTCATTACAATTGCACCGCTTGGACGATACGTTCGCGCAAACTTGACGAACTATAATCATGCTTCCGCGAAAGATAATGAATCGGAATATCCAACCCATACCCTGTAAAATTGGTGCGACCACGATAGTCGTCACCAAGGAATCGAACATCCCAATCATAACCAGTCAACAGGTTCAGTAGATCTGCTTCTGTGTCATATGGAATTATCTGATCAACATACTTACATGCATTGACCTGAACATACCGTTCAAATAAATTCTGCACAGGTTTGTTCTTCTCAGGACGGTCAAGAGTAGGGTCAGACTGCAGTGCTACAACGAGTCGATCGCAATTCTCTTTTGCTTCATACAGTGCCAAGACATGACCTGAATGAAACAGATCAAAACAACTTGCTATAATACCTACACGTTCTTCAGACATTCAATATAACTCCTAATACCACTCCTACAAGAAGTATAACTCCCACGACGTCAAGACATCCTGATCGAGTCAGGCCATCCCACATCTCGCGTTGACGAGGATGCTTAATCATACTTGATACTTCTTATATTTGAGATTGAGTAGATGACTTACTGCCAAGTCTATCGACACATCTTTACCATGAAGTTCCCACAGTTTTATACTATCATGCACCTTTGATATCAACTCATCTTTATTCAAATGATAATCTGATGGAGAGTAATATTTGTCAAATTTCTCCAAAGGCTGGTAAACATTGACGAGAGTTTTCTTATTACTCATAGATCTCCCTCAATCAGATCGTAGGGAATACCCTCGTCCTGCTTTACACCGTTGTAATGGTCGTCGGTAACACACCATGCCTGAACCTTGTTGAAGGTATTGACTTGTGCAATCATCATCTCTCTACCAGCAGCGACTGCGCACGAACCAAATGATTCATGCGGAGACTCAATCTTATCGACAAACGTACCATCATTTGCATAAATCATGAAAATCAACCAAAACTTCATACCACAACCCCTACAAGAAGAATGCCAACCACAAACGCATTAACTGCGATCAATGCTTTATCTTTCATAGCGAAACCAGCATAACCCCAGAGACCAGCACCAGCGATAGAGACCAGAAGATCTACCGTGTGAT
>Ga0247722_10001690_pt1 | contig 12010 bp, 19 predicted proteins | sample MSEWelMarce3H_FC_FD_189094 | JGI IMG/M metagenome (GOLD analysis project Ga0247722, IMG submission 189094) | Subsurface sediment microbial communities from gas well in West Virginia, United States - MSEEL Well Study Marcellus 3H_FC | ecosystem: Environmental > Terrestrial > Deep subsurface >... | reverse complement strand
ATGGAAGACGCCTGGGTGAACGCGATTGCCACCCGTGACGGTCAAGTTGCGATTATCTTCAACGAGACTGCGTGTTTGGAAGAACTTGGGCGCTTCAAGCCTAAGTGCGACGAACTGATTGAGACGCTAATGCCTCACATCCGCGAGGTGCAACCTGAGTGGCACTTTACGATTGAGGGCGAGGAGTATCACGCGCACCCTGACTTTCTAATGGACGACTACTCGATCTTTGATCTGAAGACGAGCCAGCGCCGCTTAGAGGCTGACCGGGTTCACTTTGATACCCAACTTACTGCTTACGCTTACGCATCCGTGGCGGTTGGAAATCCCTTGCCGCCAGCGGTGGCGCTTGTGGCGATGATCTCCAACAAGAGCGGCGTAACGTTTGATACCCAGCAAGGTACAAGGTCGGAAAAGCAACTGGGTGCGTTCGCTTCCGACGTGAAGGCGCGGCTTATCGCGCAGAAAGGAGCGCTAAAGGACGATAACTACACACGAAACGGGCGCGCCCATCCGTACGCTTGCGGGTCGTGCGCGGTAAAGAGTTCTTGCCCGTCTTGGGCTGGAACGGAACTTGAGCAACTTGGAGAGGAGAACTAACGTGACGCTAGAGTCTTTATTCAAACGACCTTCGGTGACGACGCCGAAAGTCAAGGCGCTAATCTACGGCGCTTCCGGCGTAGGTAAGACGTATCTTTCGCTTACTGCGCCTGGGCGCATTGCGATGATTGACACCGAAGCGGGGTCTTCGTTCTATGCCGACCGTGGTCTTACCGACTACGACGTGCTTGCTACGAAGTCCTACAAAGAGGTACGGGACGCCATCAAGTCGCTAGGGGAAGGTAATCATGGCTACCAGACGGTAGTCATTGACCCGATTACAACCATCTGGGAGACGCTTCAAGAGGCTGCTTCGTTGGCGCGAAAGCGTAAGCGCGGAACTGATGAAGAGGTGGACCTGGAACTTCTTGACTGGTCCAAGATCAAGCGGCTCTACAAAGCGCTGCTGACGGACCTGGTAAATCTTCCGCTGAACGTCATCGTTACGGCGCGGGAGAAAGAAGACATGGAGCGGAAGGGGATGGAACTCATCCGGGTTGGCTACAAGCCTGACTCCGAGAAGGGGACGTCTTATGCGTTTGACTCCGTAATCCGTCTCGTGAAGACGGACAACGGGCGAGTGGCGCTCATCCAGAAAGACCGGACCGGTGCTACGGATACGAAGGTGGAGAATCCAACCTTCGAGACGCTCTTCCCGTTCTTGGCTTCCGGGAAGAAGGGCGAGGCTCGGCACTTGATTGCCGACCACGATGCCGCCGAGAAGGATGCGACGGAAGTGATTCTTGACCCTGCTGGTCTTGAACTCTCCGCGTCATTGCGTGAAGTGCTAGAGGCTGCGGGTATCTCTGCGGCTGAGGTGCTAAAGAAGAAGGGCTGGGCTGACTTTGAGTCTGCTCCTGCCGCTGGAGTTCGCGCCGCGATTGAGTGGGCGAAGAAGGGGACTGCAAATGGCTAACAAAGGGACGCTAAACAAGGTTCTCCTGGTAGGTCATCTCGGAAAGGATGCGAAGTCGGGTACGACGAAGAGTGGTCTTCCGTACTGCTCGCTCGCGGTTGCTACTAATCGCTCCAAGAAGAGCGGGGACGGCTGGGAAGACGTTACTGACTGGCACTCCGTCATGTGCTACGGCGACGTTGCCACTAGCGCTGCCAAGTACGGAAAGGGTTCGCTGGTCTTCGTGGAAGGGCGGATTCAGAAGAACGACTCTGAAGAGGCGTTTGACCCGTACTTCGTCGTCGCTGGAAAGGTTGAGGCGATTGGCTTCAAGGAGTCCGGTGCTGCGACTGGCGGTACGCCGCTAAGCGTTGAGGAACTCCCGTTCTAGAAAAGGTATAGGGACTACCCCGTGGGGCGGAACATGTCTTAGCGTTGCGCGCTCACGGGGAGTTTCTTGCCAGAAAGGTAGAAATGAGTGAAAACAAAGAAACTGGGATTCTTCTTGCCGATGGCTGGGAAGACGCTTTCGTTGGCTTCGCTTCTTACTTTGGGGGCAACCGACCGCGTATAATCGCGGTCTACGACGTGGGAAAGATGGTTGAGGTTGCGATAAAGCGCGACGGGATGACTGAAGACGAGGCGGCTGAGTTTATTGAGTACAACACTCTGGGCGCTCATGCCGGACCTAACACTCCCGCTTACCTGACGATAAAGGGACCGCTAGAAATGGCGCTTTCAATGGTGACCGCGATGACTTACGCCGATGCGCCAGACGGCGCTGGTGACGAGGAGTAGAGATGGAAAGGATTGAGGAGATGGCTTGGATTCGGCTAGAAACTGGACTGACGAGGGACGCTTCGGTCGTCATGCTTTCGTCTGATGAAGTGCGCTGGGCGTATGTTGCGATTCTCTGCGCTGCGAAGGAGTTTGAGGGGAAGTTCTCTTCCCGTTCCCACTTGGCTGCGTGCGTATCGGCTACGGTTGCGAACCACGTTGACGAACTTCTTGCTTCGGGGCTGATTGTCTCCGAAGGGGACGCGGTGCTAGTTCCCGCCTGGGATAAGTATCAGAAAGCGTTTGACCCGAACGCGGCTATTAGGATGCGAGAATACCGGGACCGAAAGAAGGGAACTGAGGAGCCGGGAAAGGATAAGACCGACCGCCAAAAGGCTTTGGACTACTTCACGGACAACGGGCTTGCCCGACCGACTGGCTACGTCTTGACTGACTTTGGCGACATGCTAAAGGGGTACGGGCTAGAGGCGCTAATCGCTGCGCTTGACGCTGCTAGGGCTGACGGCGCAAAGACGACGAAGGCTATCGTTTCTACGGCTGAGTCCACGCTTCGTCGGAAGACTATTCGTCGGGTTGCGAAGATTCCTGGCGTTGACGGCGGAGCCTACGAGTGAAAGTAGACAAGCGCTACGAGAAGACGCTACGTCTTGGTGAGTTAGAGGCGAAGCCTGGGCAAGAGGCTGCGGTCGCTGCGCTCCACGAGTGGGTTGAGGATAAGTGCGCCAACGTGGTCCTGCTGGGAAGTGTTGGCTGCGGTAAGACCCACTTGGCTATTGCTGCTGGGAAAGAGGTAGCGGTTGCTGGCGAATACACGACGGAAGAAGGCTGGTTGGCAAGCCAGCGCCGTCACGTCTGCTTTGTGAACGTTCCCTCTTTGCTTGCCGACCTACGAGCGGCTATCTCTAAGGGTAATGAGGACACCGCCGATAGGTTCGCTCACCTTTCTAAAACGTGTACCCGACTGATTCTTGACGACCTGGGTGCCGAGCGGCTAACTGAGTACGCTGCCGAGATGCTTTACGTTCTGGTTGACGGAGTGTATCGTAGGGAAGCGAGCGTTCTCGTTACGACGAACGTTCCACTAAAAGACATTGTGGAAAGCGGCGCGGGGCGGATAATCTCGCGGCTGATAGAAAGGGCGACTTTGGTAAAGATGACTGGAAGTGACTTGCGCCTGGAAACGTTTACGCGGAAATGACCCTCTGGCAGACCGAGGCTAATCCGTGGCTTTGGGTCTGGATTCCAGGGAAAGCGATTCCGCAGGGAAGTCTGAAGGGCTTCATCGCTGGCGGTAAAGTTGTCATGCGCCACTCCGACGACCGCTTGATTGCCTGGCGCGGCTATGCCGCCGGTCTCATCTCCCAAGTTGCTTCTGACTCGCTTGGAGAAGCGGCGGTAAAGGTGACGGCTACGTTCCACGTTGAGAGACCAAAAAGCCACTTCACGAGTAAGGGCGAACTTAGGGCTAATGCGCCAAAAGTTCCTACTTCTAGACCTGACCTTGATAAGTATCTGCGGGCTATACTTGACTCGCTGACAATCTCTGGCTTGATAAAGGACGACTCGCAAGTGGTAGCGATTGGAGCAGCGAAAGTTTATGGAGCGGACGCTGGAGTTGCGCTTTCGGTGGACCCGCTCTAAATCGGAAGGAGAAAACTATGACTGAGGTGCTTCTTGCGCTAAGTCTATTCCTGGGAACTGGCGAGCCGGTCGTTCCCGAGACGGGAACTGCTACCTGGTACGGCTCAACAAGCGGCTATAAAACTGGGTGCTACGGCGGGTACAAGAATACTTGCACTCCGTACGCTTCTGGCGAACTGGTCTGGTACGCGGCGGTCGGCTCCTGGAAGTGGGGAGATAAACCCTACAAGGTTGAGGTCTGCCGTACTGGTACAACGAAGTGCGTGGTCGTGACGGTGCGTGACTACTGCCACGGCGCTTGGAAGTCGCTCCAAAAAGGCGGCGAGTGGAACCGAAACATGCGAGCGATTGACCTATCCCCTGCCGCCTTCATGCGGCTTGCTCCTCTTTCCCGTGGGAAAATCTACGTTGAGATTCGCCCTTACGATGACGCCAAGTTTAGGCGCGGGCGATGAAGCGAACTCCCTTACGCCGAAAACCGAAGAGTGATCCGGTGACGCCAAAACTCCGGGAAGAGGTGCTTCAGCGGGATGACTGGGGCTGCGTTGCGCCGTTTCTTGGTGCCACTACTTTCTGTCGGGACCGGTGGGGGGATCGTTACGGCGCTGAGCAGGACCTGACCCTTGACCACGTAAAGGACCAGGCGAGGGCTGGAAAGCGAGCGCCTTCTGACCGTGCGCACTTGGTGACGCTTTGCTACTACCACCACATTACGTCTGGGTGGGCGACGAAGAACCGTCCAGCGCTGCGAGGGTACCTTCTGAGGGTGGAAAAGAAAGAAGAGAGGTGGGAGTCCGCCGCCAATGAGGACTCCGACGCTTGAACTTCTTCTAAGCGCCACGTAAAGTTAGGGGAGAAGAGCGAAGGACTCTTCGGAAGATGGAAGGAGAAAACTAATGGGATACAACATCTACGGCTCGGGCGAACTCCGTATCGCCACGAAGAACCTGGGCGTTGCCTGGGAAGCGATTGTAAAACTGAACCGAGAGGCTCCTGACGAAATAAAGTTAGGCGGCTCGTTCTCGGGCGGGAAGCAAGTTTCGTCTTGGTTCTCTTGGATGCCTGCGAACCTGGAAGAGTTGGAGAACGTTTCCAACGCGGTCCAGCGTCTTGGCTTTGATACTGCCCAAGATAACGAAGGTCTCCTCATCGGTCGCTACGAGAATAAAATCGGGCAAGAAGCGCTTTTCTTTGCGGTGCTTGCGCCGTTCATTGAGGACGGTGAGTACGAGTGGACCGGTGAAGACGGCGTTTTCTGGAAGTGGATCTTCCAAGAGGGCGAGATGCGAGTCCTACAAGGATACCGTGGCTACCACGATGGAGAAGTGGTAACGCCTAACTCCCTGACCGGACTTACGGTCATGGCTAAATGGTGGAAGTGAGGGGAACGATGGAAGGAACTGCTTTTCGTATTACGTACGACGAGACTGGTCTGGTTGAGCAAGTAAGCCGTGGGAAGGGTCTTGACGGCTTATACGCTGCTACTGACTGCTCTATGGTTGAGGTTGCTGGCTACGGGGTGCTGAACGGGGTGAGGGTTGCGCTTCTTTGCGATGAAGAAGGTCTTGCTAAGCCTGGGAACGCTCTGAACCTTACGGCTTGCGACTTGCTTGCTGAGATAACGAACGCTGCTCCGCTTTACCTGCTAGGTGGCGGGATTGTGGGAACTTGCTCGCTTGTCTCTGACGAGGACCTTCGCGGCTTTACTGATGAAGAGGTGACGAAGGTGCGGGCTGCTCTTGATAAGGGCGGCTACCCGATTGCTTTCGCTATGGAAAGGGAAGGATAGAACTATGCGAAACGAATCTAGTCCGATCTCCGCTTCGGTGGAGTTGAGGAGTAAACACGAATCTGACGCTGGGGACTACTACGAGTTTGAGGTGCGAACCGTTGACGTTGCTCCGGGGGCTAATCACTCTTCGGTAAGCCAAGAGACGGTCTACGCTCGGATAGTTGGCTGGAAGAGCCAGGACGACGTTCCGCACTTGCGAGTTTATGGTGGCTTTCTAGTTTCGGACATCTTTGGCTTTACGGCTCCGCTGATTATCTCGGGAGAAGGTGCTCCTGGCGCCGGGATTGAGGCGAATAACTTAGAGGTCTACCTGACCAACGTGCGCGCTAATGCGGCTGACGGAACCCGTCGCTACTTTGCGCTTGCGTCTATGGCTAGGTTCCTTCATACTGAACTCCTGGGCTTCCGGGTGCCTTCGCCCTTCGGCGGCGGCTCGCTGGTCCTCAGAGTTTGACTTTGGGGGGGCGGTTCCTTCCCCGTCCCCCCTTCCCCCGCCTTGCGCTCATCCCGCAGGGCGGGGCTTTTCTTTCGGGTATAGAGACCTTCCCGCTATGCTAAACTCCCCGCAGCGTTGAGCGCTCAAGGTGTTTTTTTGGCGAAATAGAGGAGAATCATGCCAAACTACCTAAATCGGATTGTCGGGGAAGGTACTGAAGCCGCCGACCAACTTCTTGCTAACCCGCTGAACTGGCGCGTTCACGGCGTCGGGCAGAAGGGCGCGATGCGCGAGATTCTGAAAGAAGTTGGCTGGCTCCAGCGCGTTATCGTGAACGTCCAGACGGGTCATCTCATTGACGGTCACATGAGGGTAATGCTTGCTGACGAACGCGGCGAGAAAGAGGTGCCGGTCGTCTACGTGGACCTGAGTCCTGACGAAGAGGCGCTCGTCCTTGCCACCATTGACCCTATTGCTGCGATGGCGAAGACCGACTCCGACAAGATGCTGGAACTGCTTTCTGGTCTGAAGCCAGTAGACGACGCCTTGACCCACGTGCTAAATGCTACGGCTGCTGGTACCGGCTCCGTCTTTACTGCTGACGGGCTTGAGTCCAATAAGATTGTTCCGCTTGATTCGCTACGACCGACGAAGAAGCCAGACATGATCTATACCTTCGCTCAGTCCGACGGCTCTTGCTGCATGGCGTATGACGCGGGTCTTTACTACGGCTCCCGTACGGTGAAGAGCGTAGTCTGCGAGCGTCATCCGGTGACGTTCATGGACAACGAGTGGAAAGATTACGACCATAACGTTCACCTGGAAGTGGTTGCCAAGCACCGACCGCGCTATTCCACGGTGCTGGACGTGCTGACTAAGGGGCAATGCGAACTTATGGGCTTGCCCTACGTGCCGCTTGATCAAATCCTGAAATGGGCGGAAGAACTTGAGCAGTACGCGGACAACGTGATTGTGATTCCTAAATACGACTGCATTGACGAGATTCCTGAGAAATACATGCTGGGCTACTCGGTCCCGTCTTCGTATGGTGGAACTCCGCTTGCGTTTGACCGCTTTGCTGGGCGTAGAGTCCACTTGCTTGGCGGCTCCGTGCGTGCGCAATACTACCTCTGGGCTAAGTACCCTGACGAGGTGGTCTCCATTGACACCAACTACGTTCACCTGGTGGCTAAGTACGCCCAAGTCGCGGGTACCGACATCCACTACAAGAACGGTGGGCTAACGAGTCCGATTCCTGACCGGCGAGAGTTTACGGTGACGGACATCGGGATTATGAAGGCGCCGAACCATCTTTACGTCGCCTTCTGCATGAACGTTGCGCTTCTTGCCGCGACGTTTGGAGAGAGGGAGCGGGCTAAGTGAACTTCAAGAATAAAATCACCCGAACTGCTGAGGTAGACCCGAAAACGCTCCGAGACCACGAATACAACTGGCGGGTTCACCCGAAGGACCAGCGAGAGGCTTTGGAAGCGGTACTTGACCGCGTCGGCTGGGTTCAGAGGGTCGTAGTCAATGAGAATACGATGCGAATCGTAGACGGTCACTTGCGCGTGGCAGTTGCCAGGGCGAGAAAGGAGCCGACGGTTCCCGTTTCGTTCGTGGACCTGAGCGAAGAAGAAGAGCGCTTGGCGCTGGCTACCTTCGACACGGTGGGAACGTTTGACGTTGCCGACAAGAAGGTGCTGAAAGAGTTGCTTGCGGAAGTGGGCGATACGAACGAGGCGCTGACTAAACTGCTTTACGGCATCTCGGTTGAGGCTGGACTGGTTGAGGGCGGTCTAACTTTTGACCCCCTGACCGTTTCTGACCCCGACCGCGCTTCGCAAGTGCGACCAACGTTGCCAGTCTTCTCGGTCGTAGATTATGACGATTCCCGTTGCTGCCTTTCTAAGTCTGCTGGCTTGCTTTATGCCACTACGACTCGGATGAAGAAGTGCCGGGTTCATCCAACGCAACTTTACGCTCCGCTTGGAGCGCTTGACTATGAAGGTATTACTGCCAACAAGCACGTTCGGGTAGTCGTGAGGGCGAAGAACTGGGCTGGGGCGTTTGAGTCCGGCGAGAAAGTTCGTCTTGCTGGCGCCGAGCCTATCTTCTGGCTTGAGGACATAAAGGACGCTCCGCTAACGGCGGTGCTTGTCTGCGACCTTGACGAGAGAAGTGAAGAGGAGTTTGCCAGTCGGAAGACGCTTCTCTGGGGGCGAGACATCCCTGCGCTAATGCGCGCCCGCGAGGTTCTAGGCGATAACTGCTACGGGGTTGCTTCTTCTACCCCTGCCGAGGCGTCGGAAACTGGGAACCTGATTCTCTGGGCTGAAAGGGTTGACGCGAACATGTCTATTCCGCCAATGCCAATGAAGATCAAGAACCCGACGGTTGAGGACCTGGGCTTCCGCGTTCCGCGTCCAATGACCATCGCCATGTCTATCAACGTTGGAACGTTTGCGCTTTGCTTTGTGGAGCCTGGGAAGGGGATTGAGATTCCTAACTTGACTGCGGTTGAGGTCGTCCGCTAGAGTTTCCTGGTCGGGAAGTTCCCGACGGCGGTTCGCTAAATGCCCGCCTGACCAAAACTAGAGGGGGTGCCACATGGCGCTTTACTTCTTTATTGCCTGCTACGTCGCGGTGACGGTGGCGGCAAACTCCCTTGCGACCACGCTCCTGGAACTTCCAGGCTTCGGCGTCGTTGCTGCGGGAACGCTCTTCTTTGGAGCGACGTTTACCCTGCGAGACTGGGTACATAGTTACGCTCATGAGCACGGTCTCGGGCGTAAGCCTATCTACGCGATGATTGGACTGGCTGCTTTGGTGAACGGGACGATTGCTATCGTTACCGGTGGCGAGCAGTTTGAGGGTAGGATCGTCTTCGCTTCGTGCTTGGCGATTCTGCTTGCCGAGGCTGCCGATACCGAGGTCTACCACCGCCTTATTGAGCGGTCTTGGTTCGTTCGGATTGGCGCTTCTAACGCCGTTTCTGCTCCGCTTGACTCCATCATCTTTACGATGGTTGCGTTCTACGGGGCGGACTTCTTCCCACAAGAGTTGCTGGTTCCGGTCATCTTTGGCGATACCGTCGTCAAGTACGTAATCGGCGCTGCTCTCGCTGCGGCTAAGGCTGGGCGCGATGGGCTAAAGGGCTACCTGCTTGAGGAAAATCACCGATGGTCGAAGTAATACTTTCCGTCGTAACCGGCATCGTTGTCGGCGGCGTGTTCGCACTTGTCGGGGCTACGGTTCCCGCTCCGCCTAACCTGGCGGGCGTTATGGGGGTGGTTGGCATTACGCTTGGCTACCTGGTAGTTATTGGATTGAGGGGATCATGAGCAACTCCGAGAATCTAAAGAGCCTGGGCTCTAGCACGACGGACTATCCGACGACGTATAGTCCCGAGGTACTTGAGGCGATCCCGTTCGACTGGTCTGGGCAAACCGTGGTTGAGTTGGAGTGTCCTGAGTTCACTTCTCTCTGCCCGAAGACCCACCAGCCGGACTTCGCCCAAGTTCGTATTCTCTACAAGCCCGATAAGTCGCTCGTTGAGTCTAAGAGCCTGAAACTTTATCTTTTCGGGTTCCGAAACCACGGCGAGTTCCACGAGGACTGCATCTCCAGGATTGCTCGCGACCTCTTTGAGTTGACGAAGCCTTTCTGGATTGAGGTGCGCGGGGACTTTACTCCGCGAGGCGGTATCTCCATCAACCCGATCTCTAGGATTGAGCGGGAACCCGTTGGCGGGCTAATCATCCCGAGGTAATCACCAACACGTGTTGAGAAACGACCGTCAGCGTTGCGCGTTGGCGGTCGTTTTCTCCCGTTTCTTGACTAAAAGGGGGAAACTATGGCTAAAAGTGTAATCGTTGCTTCCGGGGGGATGGATTCCATTACCGCCGCCTACCAAGAGAAGGCTGCCGGGAACGAGTTGCTGCTTATTGGCTTCAACTACGGACAACGGCATAAGCGAGAACTGGCGTCGCTTGCTTTGCTGGCTGGGGAGTTGCGCGCTGACTACAAGATTATTGACGTAAGCGCGATCCTGGGACAACTTGCGAAGAACTCTTTGACGGGTGCCGAGGTTGAGGTGCCTGACGGTCACTATCGCGAGGAGACCATGCGAAAGACCGTGGTGCCAAATCGTAACGCGATCATGATCTCGCTTGCGGCTGCGATTGCGGTGGAAGAGGGCGCTAGTCGCCTGGTCATCGGCGTCCATGGCGGGGACCACTTTATCTATCCGGACTGCCGACCGCCGTTCGTGCTTTCTATGGCTGGGGCGGTAAACGCTGCTACGGATGGGGCGGTGGAACTCCACGCTCCTTTCCTTCACTTGACGAAGAGCGACATTGCGGGTCTTGGTTACGGGCTAGGCGTTCCCTACCAATGGACTTGGAGTTGCTACAAGGGCGGGGATGACCACTGCGGGACCTGCGGGACCTGCTTTGAGCGTAAAGAGGCGTTCCAGGATGCCGGGGTGCCAGACCCTACGTACTACCTGGTTGAGGGCTTTGGCTGGTACGATGGACCACTAAAGGATGAAGTGCGCGGAGTGTAGTTATCCCGCGCAAGAAGAGGGGAGTCTTATGGCGCTACTTACGCAGAACTCTGAACTGAAAGAAATCGGAGCCTACAACTGGACTATTCCAGCGCTGGGGGTGAAGTTAGACGATGGGCGGGTCGTGCGGACTTGCCCCCAGGCTGGTGCGTGCGCTCGCTTCTGCTACGCCAGAAACGGGACCTACAACTTCCCTACGGCGAAGAAGGCTCACGCTCGCAATCTGAAGATGGTGCTGGACGACCTGGCTGGCTGGAAAGGCGCGATGACGTCGGAACTCTCTAAGAAGAAGTACCGAGGCGGAAAGCACGTGCGGATTCACGACTCTGGGGACTTCTTCTCTGAGGAGTATCTTGAGGCGTGGATGGACATCGCCAGAATCGTTCCCGACGTCACGTTTTATTGCTATACGAAAGAGGTCTCGCTCTTCAAGCGGGTCGTTGACCGTAAATACTGGAGCGTAGGGAAGCAGGACTGGTACCCTATCAAGCCTGCTAACTTCCTATACCTTTTCTCTATGGGCGGTCTTGAGGACCATCTGATTGACGTGGAGAACGACCGCCATGCTGAGGTCTTCCCTACGGCTGAGGCGCTAGAGGCGGCTGGGTACTTCAACCAAGAGGAGTCTGACCTGCTGGCTATCTACGCTCCGACTAATAAAATCGGCATCGTGGCGAATAACATCCCCCACTATAAAAAGAAGCAAGGTGAGTTGACCTTCGGGCAACACCAGGCGGCTAAGTGAGCGGGGAGCGTAATACCAAGCGAACGCCTGAGCGGGTGGAAGCCATTGCGAACGCGCTAAGGGCTGGGAACACCCGTCGTGCTGCTGCGGCTTATGGCGAGATTGACCGAGCCACTTTCTACCGCTGGCTTGACGAAGATGCGACTTTCCGCGACATGGTTGAGAAGGCGGAAGCGGATGCCGAGGTGCGTTTCGTGACCAGGATTGCTACTGCTTCTGAGTCTTCTTGGCAGGCGGCGGCGTTCTGGCTTGAGCGTCGTCGTCGCGAAGAGTGGCAAAAGAGTGATACTCTGGAACTGAAGGGCGACCCTGCGGCTCCGCTCCTAGTCCAGACTGAGGGGGAAGATGCTAGACGAACTCTTGCCGAAACCATCGCTATTCTCGCCGAGGTGGGTGTCATCCCTGGCGGAACCCGACCTGGAACTGCTGAGGGAAGCGTTTACGCCGAGGCTGACGAAGTACGTTCCCCACAAGCCGACGAGCCGCCAAGCGGCGTTCCTACTTCTTGACGACCTAGAATCTCTCTACGGGGGGGG
>Ga0247722_10001688_pt1 | contig 12020 bp, 8 predicted proteins | sample MSEWelMarce3H_FC_FD_189094 | JGI IMG/M metagenome (GOLD analysis project Ga0247722, IMG submission 189094) | Subsurface sediment microbial communities from gas well in West Virginia, United States - MSEEL Well Study Marcellus 3H_FC | ecosystem: Environmental > Terrestrial > Deep subsurface >... | reverse complement strand
AATTATACCTGCTCGATCAAGCTGAATCGCCATTGCATGAGCTGGACCTCGAATTTTCAGACCGTACAGATCGTCCCGCATACGAAGTAGTCATGGCCGATGTTCGCAATGAGGACCGAATGCGGAATGTTTTTAAAACGTTTCGCCCTAATATTGTCTTTCATGCTGCAGCCTACAAGCATGTACCCATGATGGAAAATAATCCTAGTGAATCTTTGCTGACGAACGTGCTGGGGACTAAAATTGCAGCTGACCTGTCCGATGAATTTGATGTTGAACGCTTTGTTTTTGTGAGCACCGATAAAGCAGTTAATCCAACTAATGTGATGGGTGCTAGCAAACGTATAGCAGAAATTTATATTCAAAGCCTTGGCAAAAAAAGCAGTACGAAATTCATCACGACCCGTTTTGGCAACGTACTAGGCTCTAATGGTTCCGTCATTCCCCGTTTTAAAAAACAGATTGAAGCAGGAGGGCCTATTACCATTACTGATCCTGAGATAACCCGCTATTTTATGACCATTCCAGAGGCCAGTCAGCTGGTGCTGGAAGCTGCATCAATGGGCAATGGGGGCGAGATATTTGTCTTTGATATGGGGGAATCAATCCGCATTGTAGACCTGGCAAAAAAAATGATTCAGTTGGTAGGACTTAAAGAGGGAAAAGATATCCGAATTATCTACACGGGACTTCGACCCGGTGAAAAGTTGTATGAGGAGCTGCTTGCCAATGCAGAGAATACTCTGCCAACACATCATGCACAAATATTGATTGGCAAGGTGCGTGAATACGCCTACGAAGAAGTAAAGGTCATTATCGAGCGTCTCATCCAGTCTTTCGACACCCAAAATAATGAACTCATTGTGCAGCGGATGAAAGAACTGGTCCCTGAATTTAAAAGCAACAATTCGATATTTCAAAAGTTAGATAATAAACAAGCCTGATGAGAAAATTACTCCTGCTCCTTATTCTAGTACCCGCTTATTTAAGCAGCCAGAGTAAAAAACCAAGACTGGTGGTGAGCATCGTCGTGGACCAGATGCGCAACGACTACCTCTATCGCTATTGGAGTCGATTTTCAGAGGGGGGATTTAAGCGCCTAGTGACAGAAGGGACCCATTTCAGAAACGCCCATTACAATTACATTCCAACCTATACAGGCCCCGGCCATGCAAGTATCTACACAGGCGCTACGCCACGCCACCATGGCATTATAGGAAATGACTGGTACGATAAGCGGCGTAAAATATGGACTAGTTGCGTCAAAGATGAAACAGAGAAAAGTATAGGTACTATTAATGAAAACGGTAAAGCATCCCCGAAAAAATTACTTGCCAGTACCATTGGTGACGAATTAAAGCTAAGTACAAATGGAAAAGGAAAAGTCTTCAGTTTGGCCCTGAAAGATCGGAGCGCTATTCTTCCCGCCGGCCATGCGGCAGACGCAGCCTTCTGGCTGGATGAAGCCAGTGGTAATTTTATTTCCTCCACAGCCTATCTCACTGCTCTGCCCCAGTGGCTGGAGCAATTTAATTCAGAAAAAAAAGCCGAAAAATACCTCACCACCGGCTGGCAGACCTTATATCCAATTGCCAGCTACACAGCATCTCTCCCTGATGACAATAAGTACGAAGCCCATCCTTTTTCTGAGAAACCTGTTTTTCCCTACTCGTTCCAATCGTATTTAAATAAAAAAAATACCGGCATCATCAGAGGCACACCCTTTGGAAATAGCCTGACCAAGGACCTCGCAATCGCCTGTCTCAAAAACGAAAATCTGGGTAAAGACGATGTCAGCGATTTGTTCTGCATTAGTTTTTCCAGCACAGATATTGTCGGCCACTCCTACGGCCCACGTTCCGTTGAAATTGAGGATGTGTATTTACGCCTAGATCGTGACCTCACTGAGCTGCTGCAAGCCTTAGATCAGGAAGTCGGCAAAGACAATTACGTCTTGATGCTCACAGCAGACCATGGCGGAGCTGAGGTACCAGCCCACCTGCAGGATTTAAAAATGAGTGGGGGCTATTTGCGTGATAAAGATCTTTCCAAAACAATTAAACAATTTTTATGGGAGAATTATGGTGACAGTACCTGGATAGAAAGTCTCAGTAATGCACAGATTTTCCTAAATCAACAGAAAATCAATGAGAAAAAAGCAAATGTGCTGGAAGTCGAAGCCACGCTCTGTCGCTTTCTGACGGGCATCACCGGCATCGCTGAAGCCTATCCCTCCGGGGTCATGAAAGATGCTGCTTTTGGGTTTAGCGACATTCGGACTTTACTTCAAAATGGCTACAACCATCAGCGTAGCGGAAATATCTGCTATGTATATCAACCCGCTTGGATGGACTATGAAGAGACAGGGACCACACATGGCGCAGGTTACTCTTATGATACGCATGTGCCTGTCATTTTTTACGGTGGCAACATCGTCCGATCTGAACGACTGGATTACATGAGCATTACCCAAATTGCACCGACACTCTGCGAGCTGCTTCGTATCTCACAACCCAATGCCTGTTCTTCTGCTCCCCTGCTGAATATCACCAAATGAAAAAAACAATCGCCATCACCCTGACTTTGATTGTTCTTTTCAGTTCCTGTCATGTTGGTCGCTTTTTCATTTATAACTTTTCAGATATAAGAGATTATAAAAAATTTTCTTCTCGACCACTAAAACCGGCTCCAGAGCCGTTTTACTTTAAGCCGAAAACCAACCAAGTGCTTCAGTTCAGACCTAAAGACCAGAAGGGTCACGAACACAATCTTGAGGAAATATTACAAGAGAATGGTTCGGTTAGTTTTTTGGTCATCAGAAACGATAGCATTATTTATAATTGGACCAGGAACACGTATGATTCCGCAAGTATCATTCCTTCATTTAGCATGGCAAAATCTTTTGTCTCGGCTTTGGTAGGAATTGCTATTGGAGAAGGAAGCATTAAAAACACGTCGGAACCCATCACGAACTATCTCGCACTTCCTACCAAAAAAGGATTTGAAAAGATTACGATTCAGCACCTCTTGGACATGCAGTCGGGTATTCACTTCGTTGAAAATTACTATAATCCCTTCGGAGATGTCGCCAAATTCTATTACGGCAATCACCTGCGTAAATACGTCAAACACTTGCGAATCAACAAACCCCCGGGATCCGTATTTGAATACCTAAGTCTCAATACCGAACTCCTTGCCATGATTTTGGAAAAAGCAACAAGTAAAACCTGTACTGAATACCTTCAAGAAAAGCTATGGACACCAATTGGAATGCAGTTTGCCGCTAGCTGGAGCATTGACAGCAAGAAAGGGGATATGGAAAAGGCGTTTTGCTGTATCAATGCGCGCGCAATCGACTTTGCAAAATTAGGTAGATTGTATTTAAATAAAGGCGAGTGGAATGGTCAGCAATTAATTCCCCGCAATTGGGTGGAAGCCTCGGCTTATGATAGCTCCGACCGTAATGACTTTATGTATACAAATATGTGGTGGCATACCCGGCTTTATTCGGCAATCTCAGATACCGCCAATATAAGGACCGCTTACCGCATTGCTTACATAAAAGACAATAAGGATAAGCCCTACGTCGTCTCACCAGCAGGAGATTTTTTTGCGCAGGGTCACCTGGGACAATTCATCTATGTCTATCCGAAAAGTAATATAGTAATTGTGCGCCTTGGAAAAAATGAAGGTAAGATTTACTGGCCTCAACTGATGAGGAGTATCGCTATCAAAAGTACTTTATAAACCTGCTGACGATTTATGTCCAAAGCTGATTCGCATGTTTTTCTTCGGGCCCCGATAATTTAATTTAAGACCCTTAATATTTCCTGAACTTTCACCGGAAGACTTCGGTATATAATTTTTATTCCGTTTTTTTAGATTACTCCAAGGCACAAGCAGATTGATGTTCGAAATCCCTTTAAAATTATATAAGCCATCGACCACAAAAAAATTGAAGACACTGCTGGCCACCTCCAATTCATCAATGCGCATGCGGAAGCCTTCAAAATGAAAATTCTCGGTAAGCTCGGAAAATGAAATGTCATTAAAGTCTCTGTTCCTAAGCAAGAGAGTTGCTAAATTCTGTAAGGGCTCGAAATTCAGCAGATGCCCTTCCCTTAGTTTCAGGCGGACATCACTCTTAAGTGTGCTAGAGATAATTTCGAATTTTTCGTCCAACTCCGTCAGAACTTTTGCTTCACAACTCAGAATACCACTCAGATTATCGGCAGTCACCGCATCCTGTCGGAAATTTTCGAACTGCGAAAATAATTTGGTGACGTTGACATTGGAAAGAGAAAGATCGGCACGCAATTGTGTAAAATCGGACAAAGTACCATGTGCTAAAATCCGGCCTTCGCAGGCATTAACTGCAATAGACTTGATATTTAAGAAGTTGTTTTTATAAAACAGATCTGCATTGGCGTATTCAGCTACTACTTTACGAATGAGCATTTTACGTGCAAACAGCTGCACATTAAATTCAAAGTGGCTGATGCCAGCATCGCTGAGTTTTTCTATTCCAGATTTTTCTACCTTTTTATTTTTATACTTTTTTGCTCCACTCGAAGAATTAACTGTACTGACCGGAGGCTCTTTTTCTACAAAAAGAGGATTCAAATCAAGCAAATCAGCATGAGCTGCGACCTTCGCTTTAAAGCCACTACTGTATCCAAACAGATAGGGTGTAAAATCCTCCGCTTTACCTTTTAAAAGAGCCAAACCGGCAATGGTTTTTAGTCTAAGGGAGTCAAATTGCAAATCGCGATTGTTCAATGTCGCCAGACCGTTTATGACATAGTTGAAAGGCCGGTTAAATTCCCTGTAGCTCAAATCCTTAAACATGAGTCGGGCGCGCAGCCGCATTGGCTTGTCCAGAAATTCATGTTCGTTTAATTTTGCTGCAGGTCCGGAATAGGAGATAGTAGCCCTCACTTTTCCCCTCAATAAAAAATCTCGGGCCACATTAAACTCTACATCCTCAGCATTGATGTCGAGTTGCCCGCCAAAAGACAGAAAGGGTTCTGAAAGGCTGCTAACCTTTACACGTCCTGAAAAAGGAAAATTATAGACATACCCCTTTAAGGGATAAATGATCAGCGTCGCCTTAGCCATATCGCCTTTAGTCTTTGTGCTATCAATAGAACGCAGACGCGCCTTAAAATTGACATGTGAATAGGGGACCTTACTATGTCCGATGGTCAAGCCCAGGTCCTTTCCTTCAAAGTCCAGAATAAAAGCTGGCTCCTGGCGCTGCCCCGGATTGGTAACCAGTAGCAGAGAAGCGCGGAGTGCCTTTCGGATATTGAAATTATTCATCACGCGTTGAATGCCATCAGGAAGCAGTTCTGTAATTTTTTTGTAATTGGCCTGCGACAGAGTGGTTGAGAAGGCAAGGCGCTGCTCTTCTTTTTTTTCGAATAATAGCCAGAATGGATAGTTTTCTTTTTCAATCACAGCAAAAGAGCCCGGCAAAGCAAAAAGTGATTTAAGTTGCTTGTTCCAAACCAGGCGTGTATCTAGTTGCACCTCTTTATCGTGCAGAAAAGAACCCCGGCGGGCATTAAAGATTAGATCGACGACTTTAACTTTCCCCTTCACAGTTGCAATCAGACCTTCCTGGTAGTTCTGAATACGCCAATCTTGTTGGCTGATGACGACATTAAAATCCTGTCGTCTTCCTTTGTCCTGATAATGAACCTGGCAGTTTTTTAAATGAATATTTCGTAACTCAAAATTTATTTTTTGCTTCTCCTGCTCTGCTTCTCTTCCGAGAGCATTGGCTGCGTTGTGGGCTAAGGTGTCGCGCTCTTTAAAAATGAAATTTGATGCTCCATCCGTCTCTTTACGCAAGGCTATCACCGCGTCGTTGATGGCAATGTGCCGCACCACGATTTGCCCCTTTCGTAACTGCTTTAAATCAAACGCAAAGGCTAGACTGCGGGCACTGAGTGCAGGTGGACTTGAGGCTGGCGCATAAGCGCTGCGAACAAGCACGTCATTAAAGTCAACTGAAGCATGTGGCCAGTTATCAAAAAAGGTAATCTGTACATCTTTCATCTGAAGCACAATGCCATGGCGTTCTTCCAGCTCTTTAATGAGACGATTGCTCAGATCTTTTTTATAAAAAGCAAGTAATAAAAACGCGACAATCATTAGCAAAACAACTGTAATGACTAGGCTAAGAAGTATCCATTTTATAACTTTCATGTAAGCCAGCGGCCTACTAAGTTACTAAAAGAAAAAGAAAAAGGGGAAGGACTGACCGACTCAAAAGTACCACTGAAAGTCTAAATAATAAAATTTGCGAGGGAGAACTGAAATTTCTTAGCCAGACATCAACAGGTAGGCATCCCCCTCGACTATTTTTTTTTAATTGACTATTGTAATCAAGCGCTGCTCGCCTCCCACACTATATCTTATTCTATGCGCTAAAACATCTTGCTATCAAATTATAAGAAATGGCCAGTTTCTTGTAAGGTTTTTATACGCTCCAAAAACCGCGCGTTCTAGTTCAGAAAACCCTTTATTTTTGGCGTTCCGTCCAAGCAAAAAAAGGCTGTTTTTCAACTATCTTCAAAACACGAAGCCCAGCCTCAGTCAATCCGTAATGCATATTTACCCAATAATCCGACCAGACCATCCGTCGAAAAACGAGCTCCTTTTACTTTATTTAGCTCGGGATCCAGGCCAAAGTTATATGCAGTCCGAAAATCCGCATTAATTAAACTACTCCGTTCAAAAACGGTGGATTGCAAATCGCAGTGATCAAAACATACTTTATCCGCTAGGGCCTCTGTAAAATCTGCTTCCCTTATTTTGCAATTCTGAAAATGGGTGCCAGGCATTTTGACTTTATAAAAAACCACGTGATCCATGGCACACTTTTCAAAGCGAAATGAAAGGGCAAAGGCACTGCACTTATCGAATTGCAATCCCAATAATTTTGAGCTACGAAACACAACATCCTGAAAGGAAGACTGACGGAGTTGCGCCATGCTTAAATCACAGTCTGTAAAAACACAGTCAATGAATTTGCAGGAAGACAAATTAGCATTTGAAAAATTACAGGCGGCAAACTCCACACCTTCATACTGTTTCTGCTCGGGGGCCCTTTCCGAGTAATTAATTTTACTGATTGTCTCCACCTTTCTGTTATCTACTATTTAGGTTATTGGGTTTTTTCTTTTCCCCTGATAATGCTGTCCAACAGCAAGGGATCAAGCAGCGTGCTCACATCGCCAAGGTTGTCAGTATCACCTTCTGCAATTTTTCGCAGAATACGACGCATAATTTTCCCGCTCCGTGTTTTTGGCAAACCGGTCACTAATTGAATCAAGTCGGGTTTTGCAATAGGCCCAATAAGGCGGGTAACGGTCTGCAAAATATCCTGCTTTATCAATTCGGTATCACCTTGGCTGCCATCGTGAATAACGTAGGCATAAATACCCTGTCCCTTAATTGCATGTGGATAGCCTACCACAGCACTTTCAATGACGCCGGAATGACTATTGATGGCATTTTCAACTTCGGCTGTTCCGATGCGGTGTCCGCTTATATTCAACACATCATCAACGCGTCCCGTAATCCGGTAGTTTCCATTTGCGTCACGTAGACAACCATCGCCCGTAAAATAATAACCAGGATACGCGGAGAAATAAGTACTTTGACAGCGGGCATGATCGCGATAGGTACTACGAATGATGCCGGGCCAAGGCGCTTTTATACAAAGGTTTCCCGACCCTACCATTTCCGTTATTTCCTTTCCGTTTTCATCCATCAGACAAGGCTGGATGCCCGGTAATGGCAAGGTTGCGTAAGATGGAATAGCTGGCGTCACCTTCGCAAGATTCGAAATTAGAATTCCACCAGTTTCTGTCTGCCACCAAGTATCCACAATTGGACAGCGACCCTTACCAATGTTTTTATCGTACCACTGCCATGCTTCTTCATTAATAGGTTCCCCGACCGATCCCAATGTATTCAGAGAATCCAGACTTTTATCCTTGATGTAATCTGTCCCAAAGGCCATCAGACTGCGGATTGCTGTTGGTGCTGTATACAGAATGTTTACTTTAAATTTATCGACAATATCCCAAAACCTTCCTGCATCGGGCCATGTGGGAATACCTTCAAACATCAAGCTGGTGGCGCCTGCACTCAGGGGGCCGTACAAAATATAGGAATGCCCTGTAATCCACCCAATGTCCGCGGTGCAAAAATGTACCTGCCCCGGTTCATACTGGAAGACGTTCACAAAGGTGTAGTTGGTCCACACCATATAACCGGCCGTGGTATGGACTACGCCTTTTGGTTTACCTGTTGAGCCGGAAGTATAAAGTATAAACAATACATCCTCGGCGTCCATCTCTTCCGCAGGAAAAGGTGGATTTCCGAGTTTTTCGACTTTAAGAATTTCCTCTTCCCACCAAACATCACGCTCTTTTATCATGGAAACTGGTATTCGGGTCCGCGTGCATACAATCACACGTTTCACCAGCGTGTTGCCGATCAGTGCATCATCAATCACAGGCTTTAATGGGATTTCCTTGCCTCCACGAAAAGCGCCGTCACAGGTCACAATAAATTCCGCCTGTGCATCTTCAAGCCGATCCGCAATAGCCTGCGCAGAGAAGCCGCCAAATATAACGGAATGCACAGCTCCTATGCGCGCACAGGCCAAAACAGCAATGGCTAGTTCGGGTATCATGCCCATGTATAGACAGACCCTGTCGCCTTTTTTTATGCCGTTGTTTTTAAGGACATGACTAAATTGCTCTACCTGAAAGTGAAGCTCTGTGTAAGTCAAAATCCGATGCTTCTCCTGCGGATTATTTGGTTCCCAGATAAGTGCAGGTGTAGCACCATTTTTTTCGAGATGCCGGTCTAGACAATTTTCCGTGATATTCAGTCGGGCACCACCGAACCATTTTATTGCAGGCTCTGTGAAATTCCATTCAAGGACCTGATCCCATTTTTTCTTCCACTGAAAATGTTCGGCAACCTCCGACCAGAAGGCAGCGGGGTCGTTTATGCTTTTCGTATAGGCTTCGTGATAGGCGGCAAGAGAACGAATCTGATAGGAAGTGCTCATTTGAAATTGCTTTGTCACGAATGTAAAAAAAATAAGACCAGCCTCGATTGTTTAATTCAGTTTATGCTCGTCGTTTACAGATATCTCAGCCAAGATTTTTGAGGATGGGCGCGTCGGTATAAATCATACCAGTAACAAAGGGGATACAAAGCCACTGCAATGCCAAGCCAAACTAGGTATACCCCGTCTAAAGAAAAGCCCTCCCCTTTAACAACAAATAAAAAAGGAGAATTCTGAGATAAGCTGCTTGCCTCGCTGAAGGAATGTCCCCGGGTAAAGTAAAAAACCATGGCAACAAAATGAACTAAGAGAATATGAAGTACATAAAAGAAAAAAGCCGTGCGACCATATACAGACAGCACCTTACTAAACCAACTGCTATTCTTTTCAAGCAAAGGCAAGATAAAAAATGCGGGACCAAGTGTCATACAGATATATAGCAAAGAAGGTGGGTATTTGCAGACATCAAAAAAAGAATAGAGGGTCTGGCTAAACTCACCATAGGCGCGCCAATCCTGCTTATCACCATACAAGTGCGAAACGCGTAAGGCAAAAAAGACACTGATAAAGACCGCGGATACTTCCCACAGAATTTTCCGTCTTGCCTCTTGACCATACCTACTGCTAAACACACCTCCCATGCCGATTCCCATAAGCATCACACCGGTCCATGGTAAAAACGGATAGACAATTATAACTACCCGGTCCTGAAGATAGTGATAAGCTGTAAAACCACCCCGGTGCAGCAAATCGATCAAGAATCCAGACTGTGCTTTTTCCCAGCTATCGAGTAAATTATGTAGGATAATAATACCTAGTCCGAGTACCAGCAGCGATCGCACCTTCAATCCTAAGAATAACAGCAAGCCGCAAATCAGCATACTGATCCCGATAGCCCAGATGACTTGAAAAGGAATGAAGTGAAGAAAGGGGTCAAACGTCCATGCAAACGCAACAACCGTGCATTCCATTAAGATCAGCCATAGTCCACGTTTTACCAAAAAAGTTGCGGTGCGACTCGTTCCGTATTTCTGAATCTGTAAAAAAGCTGAAACGCCACTTAGGAAAATAAAGACGGGCGCGCAAAAATGCGTGATCCAGCGGGTGAGGTAAAGCGCCGGATAAGTCTCCGTTGCTTCCATAGGATCAACGGGACTATTATGAAAAAAATCGCGAACATGATCCAGCAGCATAATAATCATGACTGCACCCCGAAGAACATCAATATAGATTTTTCGTTGTTGTGAAGCGGACATGACTTATTTTTTTGCTTGCAGTGTTTTCTCAAAATGAGAAATAGTAGCACCGGTGGACATAACAAAAGGAATCTGGCGCCAGTCTGCATATTTTTGTTCCACTTCGTTTTTGCGGGCTGGGGCAATAGCCGCCATTTTCACATCCTCAAAAAACCACAGAAAATCAGTAATGACTTCAGGCCCTCCAATTGCACCGTGTCCCGGCACTACTGTTCTGACTTCCATGCGTGCACAATCCGCTAAAGCCTCGATATACCCCTCACCACTCGCATTACCGAGAAGAATCGGACAAGTTTTGTTTAATATTACATCCCCGCCAAAAAGTACTTTTCTCTTCTTAAGGTAGATCATCAGGTCACCAGGCGTGTGTACAGGACCTCCGAGGTCGTAGATGAGTAAAGTATCATCTTTCATGGGAATCAGCATCGGCGACTTTAGCCAGCGTCCGGGCAGACTCGCGGCATCATTTTCTTTTTTCCATTCGGATTCCAAATAACTTCCGCTAGCCAGTATGTTTTTTTGATTGTAAAGATGATTTCCGCCCACATGGTCTGGGTGCCAGTGGGTATTGATCACGAGAATTTGGCGCGTGCCCGCCATTTTTTTTACCTCCTCTGCCAAGGTCTCTGCAAATTCATCCATCTTGGTATCGACCAGCACCAGTAGACTGTCCGATAAAATGATTCCCGAATTACCACCACCACCGGTAATAATCACCAGATTAGAATCAACCTGAATCCGCTCCACCTTCTTCATGTTCTGCATGAATGGTCGCAGATAAATCAGATACAAAGTAAAGCCGGTAATTGCTAGCAGCAGGATCAAGAGTCCAGCCCATTTTAAGAATCTTTTCATAAGCGTTTCGAAGGTACTAAAATATGCAACGTGCAGTATAGCGCAATCGCCAAAAGAAGACGGACTAAGGTCAGGCTACCCTTTTTATAAATAAAATTTGAGGGTGCAAAAGCCTTCACAGAGTAGTACGTGAACGTGATCAAACAAAATACCGCAGCCTATTTAGACAGAAAAAAATCAGAAATAGTGCTCGTTGAACAATGATGAAGAACGGCTATTTGCTCTGCAGGGCCTTGACCGAAAGCACATACTTCAGGATGGCATCACTCTGTGCCGTATTCAAATGCGAGCGCATACTCATTTCACCAATAATTCTAGGCCACTGACTTTCCGCGCGATTATAAATGTTTTTTGGCTGATGGCAACTGGTGCATTCACCTGTATACAATTTGTATCCCTGCATCAGTTCTTGCTGCGTGGTGCCTTTAAACTGCGCTTGAATGGCGCCAACTTCCTCGGGGCCCGGCGCATAAATACCATTTGCAGGCCGCTCCGTTTTTGCCTCCATCAGTACTAATGGTGGGGCGGATGGTGTTACTGAATTTTTTTGTTTGCTTTTACAGGCTATCGTAAAAATGAGCAGAAGCACAGATGCGAGTATAATTTTTGTTTTCATATCGAAACTTAATTTACTAATTTACAAGAAAACCCTGAAACGCTCGGTCCTAAACTTCTATTTTATGAACTTTTGGCGCATGTTTAATTTGCAGATGAATTCAAGTAAGGAGACAAACGCGTCCCGATTAATTCCGTCGCATTTAGAATTTGTTCTTGCGATAGACCCGCATTGTCCATTTGAAAGGTCACACGCG
>Ga0247722_10001686_pt1 | contig 12034 bp, 3 predicted proteins | sample MSEWelMarce3H_FC_FD_189094 | JGI IMG/M metagenome (GOLD analysis project Ga0247722, IMG submission 189094) | Subsurface sediment microbial communities from gas well in West Virginia, United States - MSEEL Well Study Marcellus 3H_FC | ecosystem: Environmental > Terrestrial > Deep subsurface >... | reverse complement strand
CTCCATATGTATTTCGATTTGTGATTTTGGTGGCTCGGGTTTTTCTGGTGCTTGCGGTTGCGGTGGTTGCGGTTGCGGTGGTTGCGGTTGTGGTGTCGCTTCCACTGCAGCTTTCGCGGGGGTAGACACCTTGGGTTTGATTTTTGTTACAGGAATGGGAAGGACGGGAAGGACGGGGGTAGCTTTTTCCGGCTCCGGCTCTTCAATCGCCTCTGGCATTACATCATCCACTCCCGAGTCCGAACCCGAATCGTCCGATACTACTGGCAGCATTTGTGGTTGGGCCACTTCCGCTTGTATTTCTTCGATTCCCAAGAAGTCTGATGACGTGGGATTCGACTGTTCGTCGTAAGGTGTCTCCAGCATTATATTGACGCCCATATCCACCGCGTGACGCATGACCGATTGTCGCATCGGATCTAAATCTTGAACTATGGCGTACACTGGAAAACCGTTCAGTGGTTTTGTGCAGACTATAACGTGAAAATTAGTTGGTTTTTCTTCACCCAATTCGCCATCGTGTGAATATAATATGCGAGCGTTGCGTGGTTTACCAGATGCGCCATTTACAAAAAACTCTTCGAAAAAACCTCGATTTGTCGTGTTCATTTTCGGGTCTCCCAGTATTATAATCGGTATATTAAAATGCTCCGCCAACAGCCAAATGTCAAACGGCGTTAGTGTGTAGCTGGATTGATAGATGGCTGTTTCAAAATCAATTAGACCGCGCGCAAGTTGATTCAATATCTGCGCCGATTGACCAACCTTCGCCCATAGAGTGTAGATTTTATATTTATTCGATGCAATATCCATATTAGAATATATACCATATAATATTCGTTTGGTGGCATTTACATTTTCGTCGCTGGGTAGAAGATTCATTACGTGAAGAATATTCACCATAAGCGCGAATGTTATGTTACCATCTGCATCCGCGCCGGGCATGCCGTAAAATACGTCCATTACAAATTTACTCTCTTCTTTTTTAGGTAATACGTCGTTAACATGTACGGGAATTACGCTCTTTGTAATTCCGACCACCTTACGCACCTCTTTTTTGCGCTTAAGATTGAATACCGACGTGTTTGGCATTTCTACCCGTTTCACATTATCGTCGCTATAGTCGTGAACGTTCGCTTCTTTTGCAAAATAACCCGCGTCTTTGCCGATCATGGATTGTGTTAATATAATTTCATCCTCGCACACCGTGCGCGGCACCTTAATTGCCATATTATGTTTTGATAATTTGGTTCCCATAATGAATTCACGCATGCGCTCGTATCGCACGAGTTCATCCGCCAGTCGTGAATAAAATATGGGTTCCAATGACTTTTGAGAAGTAGAACCGATGGTATTCAATAGCCGGTGTCGCGGAATCCTAAGCTGGCACTTGTTTTTACCGGAACCTTCGTTATATGCGCAGAATGCTCGTTTAGGGTGGTTGGGCTTTTGCGCGTCATCTTTATCATTATCACCATTATCACTATCATCGTCGGGATTACCACTGCACGAAGCGTCGTCAATGCACGAAGAAATGTCGGAAAGCGCACTCACGTCATAATCATCAAATATAACGTGTTCGTGAACCAGTCTATGCAACACCAATTTAACGGTTTTCAGTTTTTTTTTGTATTCAATGGTATCGTCATATAGAACCGCTGCGATTTGCTTGTAAAGTCCGGAATTCTCTTTTTTCTGGAGAAGGTTACGCGCGGTCATTCGAAATGCGTTGAGAAAATTGGTTTCCATATCGAATCCTCTGACCGCGCTAAGCCGCTTAGGTGTATCGTAATTTCGGTCCAATAGTAGCGCCCTATCAACCATGAAGTGGTCGTCGTTTACACCAACTGCATTTGCCATTGCAATCGGCGTTGTTATGTCAATAAACTTACTGTCAGGGAGAACACCTCGAGGTTCAGGATTAACGTGAACATATTGATTCGTCTCGGTAAGAATTCCAATTATCATGGGAGTTTCCTTCGAGTCGTCTGTCACGTCCACCAACGGCTTGCATGGCAACTTTGTAAGACGCTTAACATAATTTAAAAATGCCTTCGTCTCTTCCAGTGACAGCCATTTGTTATCGCGATCATCGGTATAGCTTATATCGTATTTTATTTTTGAATGCCCGTCCATGATGATTTCCGAACTCTCGGTTGGAATGAAACCGAACATGTTCGGTTTTTTAGTGGCGAATAAGCCGATAACCCTGTTATCATAATTCAAGAGTTGTTTGTTAACTTCAAAACCATGATTTTCAAGAACTCGTTCAATATGCTTTGCATGATAATTGGGTTTATACCCTTTTTCAGCACCACGAATACCATGAAGCCGTGAAATAACGGGAGGACAGTGCACGGTTTGCATGTTGACAACCGTTCGAATGGTTCGCTTTATTTTATCAAACAGCATTGGATGGTGATGATTTGCGTGATGTATATTGAACATGAACTGATACGTTTTGACATTCTCTTCTTTCTGACCATACAAACACAGTGATTCGTATGATGAATACCCGTCTTTCGATCGTCGGTGTATCAAAAAAAATGTGGATTTTCTGTGGTCAAAAAAAGTGTCGACGTGTCGGTTTGGGGGGCATAATATATTTACAGCGTGGGTATCATCGTTCTCCGGTAAATCAAAAATAATCATATTGGCACCATTTCCAGTGAACAGTAGTTTGTTGGGTGTAGTAACCACATCCCATAAAAGTTCGTGGTCAAGGACGCTTCGATCGCTTTTTAATGCGGCTATAAACTTGCCATGCGCTTTGCACAATTTATGCAATAGGGCATATTTATCGTATCTCGTATTTGCATCTTCTTCTTGTTCTGCACTTTTATACAATTGCCTAAATATATCACTTTGTTGCACGTCTTCGGGAACGCGCCGCAAACCGTCCATAACTGCATCATTGCCGAGTTTGTCACTGGTTTTATCGTAAAACTGCGTTATCAATGTGCCATTATTATACGACACGAGCGAATCCAGCGTTACAGACTTCGCAATAATATCGCGCATTTCCGTTATGGAAGGTGGTGGATTTTTATGAATTACCGCCATTGCGCCCAAGAACGACTGCAACGGACTTCGTTCCACGCCATGGCGTAAAATACATCCAGTTGATTTTAACGTTGCGTCATCACACACGTCTCCCGTATTCATAAATTTTTGTATTTGAATTGGTAAATGCCCCAGATTTTTTGGACCCAAGTCTGATTTGGCTTTAAGAATGTTGCTAACTGGTGCAACCGATTTAGACGACGCTGCTTGAGTTTTATGTTCTTCGTCTGCTATAATGACTCGTAATTCGTCCAATGGAGGAATTATACCCGTCTCGAGTATATTCTGCTTCCATTTTGGAACCCCGTTTTTTTTTTCGGTTACCGTGGAACGTAGTGAATTTAGAGTATTTCCAAAGCAGCACGGCATGAAGTCTTGGTCGAGAAGTCCTGGAAAAAGAGGTTTGTATTTATCATCCTGAATTGAGTCGGCAAAATCATGAACATGTGCTGGTAATCCTTTTTCTTGTTTTAGGGTCAGATAATATGATTCGGGTTTAGCATTTTGTAGTTTTGTCTCGGTTATATCCCAAAATCTCGGACATATGTACCATTTCATGGTATCATTGGAACTACCAAAACGGATTGCATGAACAACAAGTTTCTCATCCTTTTTTGATTCCGGACCACGTTCATATTCAGAATATCTTAAAAAACTGTCCTTTGGTTTTTCCGGATGTTTCAGAATGCCAGACCGTTTTTCGTAGTCGGCCATCTCTTCGTCCGTAAGAGCAATTGGTTTATTTTTTTTGTTATTATTTGAACGGTTCGTGCAACATTGCGCGTATGTAAGCCGACCAGTTGAAGTAAATAGAGTCGGGTCTTCCTTTTTCAATTTATTTAAAAACATATCTTCGCGGTCAGTAACCTTTTTTACACTTACATCGACCGCCACTGCACCACCTTTACCCCTGCTGCGACTTCTGCTCCGACTTCTGCGATTCCCGCCTCCCTGTCCTTCTTCGTCATCTGTATCTGCGTCATACAACATGGCTTGGTTGATCTGACCTTGGTCATCGCCCTCAGCGTCGGCAGCGGCAGCAGCGGCAGCAGCAGCAGACGCAGCAGAAGCAGCAGCGGCAGCAGCAGAAGAGGAAACCATTTCGCGGTATTCTTGTGACACTTCTTGTTTTTGTTCTTGTTCTTGTTGTTGTTGTTGTTGTTTTACGTTTTGATAATGGTCAAAGCACTTTGCACCAGCTGCTTCACTGTGAAAAATTCGCAATATTGCATCGATATAAACAGGCACGGTGCTTAAAAAGTGTATATTGTTGATCTTTTCTACGCGTATGAGCGTGTATATTTCCCCAGATTTTCGGTCCATTGTATTTTTACCGTCAAATAACGTGACGCGCAACCCTTTTTTTGTATCATAATTCGATACTCTCATAAATTCATACACAACGCCGCCATCCAACTTTCTGTCATCAACCAATTTGAAAATATTACCACCACAATTTCTGACAACACGCTTCATGTCCAGTGCATTTTCGTGACTCACCTTAAAAATGTATTGCATATCAGTCATGCGAACGCGGTCGGTATCATACATTGTTTCAAACCGGGGCATTAAGAACCCGTTTCGCCCAAATAAAATATTCAAGTCGGAAATGATAGGATTTACCAAACTTGAAATGATTGCGTCCATATTTGAAACACTGCATACACTGGCATCTTGCATTTGAACCGTAATCGTAATTTCGCACCGGCTATTAAATTCCACCATCGCATACTTGAATCCGCGTTCTCTGTCCCCACTTCCGCTGCCAGTTATGTATAAACTCACGCACGCTACACCCGACTTCAATGTTTTACAACACAAATCGTTGTTTATAGTATTAAAAGTTGCTTTAGATAATACAGGAACGCGATTTCCATATCGATTTACCTGTGGCGCGTGAAGCTTAAACACGGCATCTCTGTTTACACCACCATGCCTCAACCTAATAAACGGGATTTTATCACTACTGCACAAAAATTTAAATATAGTTTCAAGTGGAAGTTGGCGCGATAATTTGAGAGGAGTGAATATCACACATACTGAAGAAATACCCTTTGATAAATATGAGAATAATTCGGATTGGCCTTGTGGATTTGATACACTAACGTCAGCGTCTGACTGGTCGTAAATATCGTAAAACAAATTCACATTGTTGCATTGGTTTGTGAATCCTTCATCCATAATATCAGCTCTTCCTATTAGTCTATTATCGTGAGATATCGTTTCACTCCCGCGCGTTCTTGATATATCTTGTTCTAATTGCGCATATAACGGAAAATATGTTTGAATTGCATTTTTTACACTGCGACGTTGGTCGCTGTAAAAAGTTTCTATGTCTTCCGACGTGCATAAATATAGCGTGTTGGCATTATCGGAAAATAAACCATAATCCATTAACATGGTATTATCGTCATTATTGAAATGTTCACCCGTTATCACGTCGGATGCATGAGATGCTGCTATAAATGGGTTTACGGAAAATATATACGGTGGTATATTCTCATTATCTCGAATGTCCCGACGTTTGAACGAATGACCAAGTGCAACATTAATGACGAGATTATCTCGGTCCTCGAGGCGAAGTGCCCTTACATCATCGTATGTGTAAGTTGGTTTATTCGCAAACTTTAATTCACCCCATTCTCCTTCTGAAACTTCTATGTTTGAAATAAAGTTTTCGAATATTGTGTGAGATATCGGGTCACGGCCGTCTCGAGACATCATGTTGTATGCAGTTTGCGTATCCATTTGTTTTTTTTTGCGTCCAAATAAGAACATATTTAATATTGATAACGATTCGGAATCATCCGGATTTCGTTTTGAGTTGTATATTGCTCTTATAACCTTTCGTTTCACAATATTGATTGTATCGTCTAAATTTATTCGGTCTTTTACAAATACCAATAAACTCTTAATGCTTTCATCGTCAAATAATGGTTTGAGTTTGAACATTTCTTCCTCTGAAAATAACATAGTATTTTCAATCACATCTATATATTCTTCTTTACTCAACGATTCCGGATTTTGAAACAGTGTCTCATCCGGACACCCGGACCCGCAAAAAATGTATATTTTTTTTATGACATCACCCTTATTCATATGAATCAATTTGAACACACGACTCCTTGCATAATTTTGAATAGGGTGGTCATTAACATCATACACGCGGCGCATAATTCGTGTTTTGTGTTATTATTAGTGGTTTGTTTTATGTATTGTATTTATTATTAATTAATTATTAATTATTAATTATATTAATAAATATATTTTATAATAATTAATAATTTTAAACAAAAATTGATTGGATACGGTGATATTTTTACAAACCAAACAAACAACCAAATAGGTCTATACTATAACTATAATGGATGACTCCATACACTCCGGCATTGACAAGTTTTATACCATACCGACTATATCAGAAAAATGTTTAAATCGTGTCAGCGAACGTTATGAATGGTCCACATGGGATATGGTGGTGGAACCGAGCGCCGGGGGCGGAAGTTTCTTTACACGAATCCCGAGCGACCGGAAAATTGGAATCGACATTTCACCCACACACAAGGATATAGTTAAACAAGACTTTCTCACATACGACCCGCCGCCGTCAGATACGGCGGCGCGCATCCTTGTTGTAGGTAACCCCCCGTTTGGCAGAGTGAGCTCGCTTGCGGTAAAGTTCTTCAACCACGCTTCAAAGTGGGCGAACGTGATTGCGTTCATCGTTCCACGAACGTTTCGGCGCATAAGCCTTCAAAACAAGTTGAATGCGAATTTCCATCTCGCATTCGACGAAGATATACCCATGGAACCGTGTTCGTTTGAACCGCCCATGATGGCCAAATGCTGTTTTCAAATTTGGGAAAAAAGCGAGACAAATTGTAGACCAATTGTGCAACTTTCAACGGTGCACGCCGATTGGGAGTTCTTGAGATTTGGACCAAAAGATGCAAAAGGGCAACCAACTGTTCCGACCGGAGCAATGACTGAAGAGGCGAAGGCGACAACATTTGCGCTTCTCGCTTATGGAGGAAAATGCGGGCAGATAGTGGATACTGGCCTTGATTCGCTGCGACCGAAGAGCTGGCACTGGATTAAATCAAAAATACCAAAACAATTGTTAATTGAACGATTTAGTTTACTCGATTACAGCGTAAGTCTCGATACGGCTCGTCAGAACTCTATTGGACGGGGCGAACTCGTGCATTTATACAGTGACGCGTATGATGCAGCCGATGATGCACCAAACGAAACGGAAGCGCCGGCGGCGCCGGCGGCGGCAGTGGATGAAAAAGAAAAACTCGGTACGGAAGACAAAGACGACGATGTAGTGAGCATGGTGAGCACATTGTCAATGGCAATACCATTTAACGTGACATTTCTTCATACTATTCAGAATTACGGGTTTGGCAATGTGCCCAACAATGTTTGTATACGGCATTTTAAGGATGGTAGAAACTTTTCGCCTATCATAGAACCGTGGTTAGAACAGAATTATCCGTCATTGAAATGGATAGGCGGCTGCAAAGGCCACGACTTAGAAGATATTGCAGACGAAAATATAAAATATGAACAGAAAACATTTACAAAAGGTGGGTGTAAGTTCATGCCATCAAATATGATAGGCGTGGGCAGAAAGTTTGACCAAACAATTTTCGAAGAAAAAACAAAAAAACTGATATTCATCATTGTTGGCAATATTGATTTCCCGAATATAAAAATTAAATTCATAAGAGGCACCGATTTGCTTGTTAACTATCCAGACGGAAAAATTCCGTTAAAGGACTTTGATAAATTCTTTAATTAAGTCATAGCTCCGATTCGGAAATTCTAAAGGGAAGTAACGCTTTCCAGCAGTCGTCGTTTATCGACGGGCGAAGCGCATACTCTTTGATAACGTCTTCAACTTCAATTGTTTCGGCTGTGATCGCGCCGTGTTCTTTTATTGTGCCGTGCGCGTAGCCACCGTGCGACACAATGAGTTTTTTAATGGTGTCCTTTGTCATTTTGAAGATATATAGCTCGCCTTCGTCTGCAACGTTGTCGCGGCACAAGTGATACGCGGTTAGTATATAGTCATGACAATCGTGCGCCGGTCGTATTTGAACGAAATTGAATTTCGAGTGCGTCGCACCACCGATAGAGACCTTGACTTCCGAATTCTTTCCATCCTTGGAGCAATCACCGGTGCACTCTTTCGCATTGTTTTTTACGTAGTTGAAATTTGTTCGTATAAACCGTTCCAGTAGAGGCCCGTATTGCTGTGCAGACACCCCGTATAGCACGCAATACACGTGCGCATCCTTTAGTGTGGTCATTTGCATAACCTGCGCATCATGTTTAATATTTGCATTATCCAAGTGCTGCTTCAAATTATTTACTCGGTCTTCTTTGGTCATTGTCATTGTGTGACCGCATCTATATTTTCTGCTGTATTTGCGAAATCGTTTATTCGAGAATCAATTTTATAAATTAAATTAAATTAAAAATATTATCGAATGGATATCATATAAAAATACACCCGTCTTGTATGTTATATGTTATCAAATACTAAATAGAAAATGCACAACGTCGTAGGCTTCTTCGTTAGACATTTTCTTGAACGTGGCACGGAGATTGCAATTTATGACTATGCGCATTATAACGAACTGATTCTGAATAATAAAAGCTGCATCATTTGTTTTACACCAGAAACCCAAAATGCATTAGGGTTTCCGGTGGACAGAATAAGCTATAATAAGTTCAAGGCTCGATTCGATATCATAGAAATATCGAGTATGAATGAAATGGTCGATGTAATTCGGACTCATAATCTGTCTTTTTTTTACACTTTGACACATGGAGGAGGAAACGATATTTATCATTTCGGCGATAAAAACATTTGGGGAACCTGTAAAACTATAAAACATTGCGTATTTGATACAACATTTCAAGAGGCTGATTTTTATGTCAGTATATCTGATATGCTAAATGCTAAAAATAAAACGAACGTTCCAGTTATACCACATATCGCATGTTTACCGGATTGCAATGACAACCTGCGCCAGGAATTAGGCATACCTACTGGAGCGACTGTATATGGCAGATATGGTGGATATGACGAATTTAATATTGACATTACGCATTCCGCAATTCGAGAGCACCTTAATGCGAATGTCGATAAGAACTGCTATTTTTTATTCATGAATACAGCCAAATTTTACGAACATCCGAGAATCATTTATTTGGATAAAAGTTTGGATCCCATTTACAAAGTGAAATTTATAAACACGTGTGATGCCATGATACATGCCAGGCAAATGGGCGAAACGTTCGGACTGTCTATTGCCGAATTTTCGACAAAAAACAAACCAATAATCACTTGCATGTGTGGCGACATGGAACACATTAAAATCCTCGGTGAACGCGCAATTATATACAATTCGGTTGAAGACCTGCTCGCCACATTTAAAAATATAAAAACAATTATCAAATCGTCAGATGATTGGAATGCGTATAATTCATATTCACCTGACAGCATTATGGTGTTATTTAAAACCATATTTGATATTTAATTTATGTAATTTAATATTTGCTAAATTTACTAAAATTTATAATTTTACAAAATTTATTTCATGTGAACTGTGAACTACCCCCTACCCACCAGTTTCACATTCAGAGGTATAATCCGTAGAACAGCTTCGTCTCGTTCTTTTTGAGTAACTGCTCCAAGTTGTCACGCGTCAGAGTGAATGGAAATGACACCTTGGTCTTCATATCCTTTGAAAACATCGTCGCGATTGATTCGGGTTTCATCAATCGATACAGATTCAGCTTGGTGTGCACGATTTCCATGCAGCGTTTCAGATTACGAACACCGTCTTCTTTGTCCGTGTAGTTCTCCACAATGTATTCAATCATCTCTTGCGGGACGATGACATCGCCGGCGTTGAACCGAACCTGTTCCATTATCTTCGGAACCAAGTAATTCTGTGTAATGCACACCTTTTCCTTCGTGTTGTAACCGGTGGTGTGGATTCGATACATTCGGTCCAGCAAGACGCGATTGACGCGACTCTCGTCGTTATAGCTGAAGATGAAGAGGCACTTACTCAGGTCAAAGTTAATCTCCGCAAAATACTTGTCGTGAAACTGGCTGTTCTGCGTGCTGTCCGTCAAATGCGTCAATATGCCGACAATCTCGTCTCCCTTGGGCGTCTCGCTGATTTTGTCCAACTCGTCAAAGTATATTACGGGATTGGTTGTCTTGCACTGCATCAATATGTCGACAATTTTTCCCCACGTGCTGCCTTCATACGTGTAGGAATGGCCTTCCAGAAAACTGCTGTCGGTGGCACCACCCAATGCGATGAACGCGAAATCGCGACCCAGAATCTTGCTAACTCCATCCTTGATGAGACTTGTCTTACCCGTTCCCGGTGGACCTTGAATTGCAACGGCCGTTCCCATTGCGGCCGGATTTGAAATCCACTGGCCAACAAGCTGCATGATTTGCAGCTTGGCGTCGTCCAGACCGAATACCGCTTCATCCAGACGCTTTTTTGCCAGCTCCATAAACGCCCCACACTCTTCCATTCCATTTGCGGAAAGTGTCACCGGAAGTGCCTTTTCGGCATTGAACGGGATTTTCATGAAGCCGTCCACCCAGTTCTTGATTTTAAAATACTCACCCGACCCTGGTTCCATGTGTCGAAGTGACGAAATCTTGCTCATTGCAATCGACTTGAACGACCGGGGAATACTGGACTGCAGCACACTCAATCGGTAAGGCACATCGCTGAATGAAATCTTGTTCACTTCTTGAATTTCCTTCAACACGACTCGCTGCTCTTCGGGGGTGAGATTCTTTTTGAAGTATGCAAGGTCGTTCGTGGCGTTACGCTTTCGCAGCATCTTTTTAAACTCCTTGCAATTCGTTTTTTTCTCTTTTGTAATGCGTTTTATTTTCTCTGCATTCAGCTTCTTCGCGGCATTTTTAAGCTGCTCGAAGTATGCTTTCAGCACTGAATTGTCCTTGTCGCTCTTCAGTAACCCGCGAATGTTTGATAGAAGCATTTTCACCGTCGCCTCATCTTTCTCATATGCTTGACGCCCAATAGGATACCTGTTGACAAACTTTCCAAAATCAAACTCACCACCGCCACCACTACTACTCGCATTGGATGCATTGCTATTGCTCAGCAGGCTGTTGTTGCTTCCAGACCGGCGAAGTGACTTTGATTTTGGTGTTGATTCGTCATCAACATCATCGCCATCGTCATCATCCTCATCATCATCGTATTCGTCATCCTCATCGTCGTCATCTTCATCGTCATCATCATCATCATCGTCGTCGTCCTCATCGTCGTCGTCCTCATCGTCATCATCATCATCCTCGTCGTCATCATATTCATCATCATCATCATCATCATCATCATCATCATCATCATCATCATCGTCATATTCTTCATCATCATCATCGTCACTGCGTCGCCGACCCTTGGAATTCATAGTGATAACAATGTTAAGGTTTTTAGAAAGTAATTTTTTGAGATGAGCTGCCGCTTGTTTTTTTCGAGAAATGGTTCCGCTACCACCCACTTCATCAGCAAGTTCTCCTTCATAGTCGTTTCCGGAACCGTCGGTAGTTGTTACTGTCTCACGATCGTCATCATCTGCATCACTTGCATCAGATGACGACGGTGAGTTTATGGCAATAGGTCGCCCCGATTTATTCTTATTATCACTGCCGGCTCTTGCAGTGCCTTGGAGTTTAGATGTTGTAGTATTTCCACCACGTTCAGCGGAGACACGTTTCGACGAATTTTGGTTTTCAGTAAGAGGGGAACCCCTCTTCAACGATTTCGAAGCGGTTGAAATTGTCATATTTGTATTTTTGCTCTTTTCTCCAGGTCCGACATCCGTAGGTTTTGCAGCCAATCGCACCGGTATTTGCGCAATTTGTGCAACTTGCGTTGGTATTACTCTACGA
>Ga0247722_10001684_pt1 | contig 12041 bp, 16 predicted proteins | sample MSEWelMarce3H_FC_FD_189094 | JGI IMG/M metagenome (GOLD analysis project Ga0247722, IMG submission 189094) | Subsurface sediment microbial communities from gas well in West Virginia, United States - MSEEL Well Study Marcellus 3H_FC | ecosystem: Environmental > Terrestrial > Deep subsurface >... | reverse complement strand
ATGTATGCCCTTGAATAAACAACCATACATCGTTATATCCATAATAATAATCTTTTATATAATTAAAAATATTTAAACATTTATTTGTTGTGTTATTATAGAGTAAATGAATGTTATTCCATAATGTCATAAATTTAATAAATGTAAATGATTTACAACGTACCATTTATATAAATATTTAACATATTTATTTAAGTCGTTATTTATAGAATGCAATGATTTTAGATTTTTCTTTCCAGTATCCTACAGGATTCTCAGATGGCTCATCATTGATAATAGAATATATAAAGTTATCATTATCTTTGTAGTATACAATATTTTTGTAGGTTATTTCTTCTAGTTCTAGTTCTTCTTCTTCTTCAACTTCTTCAACTTCTTTTTTTACTTCTTTGACTTCTTTTTTTACTTCAACTTCTTTTTTTACTTCAACTTCTTTTATTTCTTTGACTTCTTTTTTTACTTCAACTTCTTTTTTTACTTCGACTTCTTTGACTTCAACTTCTTTGACTTTAACAACTTCTTTGACAACTTCTTTTACAACTTCTTCGACTTTAACAACTTCAACTTTGACTTCTTCGACTTTGACAACTTCTTTTACAACTTCTTTTACAACTTCTTCGACTTTAACAACTTCAACTTTGACTTCTTCGACTTTGACAACTTCTTTGACTTCAACTTCTTTTTTTACTTCTTCGACTTCAACTTCATCCACTTTAATAACTGTATATAGTTCAGAACTATCCAATGGATCAACATCTAATGGATCACTGCATAGGTCATTATCTATAAATATGTCTCTATGTAAAGTATGAGAACCTTCAATAGAATCAAGTCGTTCTAAAATATTATTAAGAGTCAGCTGCTGATGTTCTAAAATACTATTAAGAGTCAGTTGCTGATACTTTAGTTGTTCAATAATTGTATCAATTGCATTTTTATCTGGATTTTTATCTGGTTTTTCACTAGGAAGATTATGTAACCAGTTTTCCAACTGATCCATTTCTTTATGAATATTTGCCATGGATGTTTTAATGAGAATAGATTGAATGGATTTCATTTTTACATTAATAATATAAAAAAAATATCGTCAAATTTTATTATTTCATGTTTTAATTTCACGCTTTAATTTTAAGATTAATACATGCATCGAGAGTAGATTCCCATGCTTTAAGGGGTTTTGTTCGGCGAAGACGAAGAACTTCTTCTGCTTTTTGAAGTCGTTCATTAACCGTTTCAGTAACGCCTTTTGTTAGACTCGCATCATAGAAATCAATAGGCTTTGTATCCATTGTTGCAAGAATACTTACCATTGGAGGTAAATGTATATCAACTCTGACTTTATGAGACCTAATAAGCCCACGATATTCTTGGATAGATAAATTTCCACCAAACAGTTTAAGAATATTTCTAGAAGGTGCAGGATGTATTTTTCCTTCACATGCTTCGCCATATACTCGATATAATAAAGAGAATTGTTCCCATCGTGTATGCGAATCTTGTCGCATATCAAATAAATAAGAAGTAGCACATTCAGGTGAACAAAAATTACCAGTGACTTGTAAATGTTCACCTGTATCGCGAATCGGTAATATTACAGGGCGATTTGCAAAACTATGACAGCACCAAAAACATGCAACATCAGACGTATCTGGAATCGTTTTTCTGTCATTATAGTTATTGAATTGGAACAATAGATCCGATTTAACATTATAGTAATCAATCTCAGGATTAGGTATAATATCTACTTTATCACATACTTCAACCTTTACTTTAGGTTCATGAATTTCAGGAAAGTGCTCCACATCATCGTAGAATGGATTATCACTATTAATATCATATGGTATAGCATCCGATGGAGGATTCGGATTATATGTGATAGGCATATCATTTATGGGTATATCTTTACTTTGAATCGATAAATGAACAATTAACGGGCGATTTACCTGAGGAAGAAGATTTCCTTCGATTCCATCTGGGCCAACAATCGCTACACACGGGAATTGTTTTTTCTTATTCTTAACTTTATCACATTTTTGTTCTGTTTGAGTGGGTTTTACGCGTTTTCCTCTTCCACTCATTGCTACTCATGGATCACACGATTTTGTTTAGGTTGTGTCAGAAAAACGTAAGATTCGGTATAACATTACAGTATAAAGCTTTAAACTCGTTTTAAAAACAAATGGTAGATATATCTTTTTGGTGTGAGAGAGTAAGAAGATGTTTTTCGATGTTTTTAAAAAATCCTCAAACATTGCAACATTTGCTTCTATTCGGTCCACCAGGTTCTGGTAAAACAACCAGTGCAGCATGGCTCATTGATCAGATATGGGGTAATAGAAAATCATTGATGTGTATTTCAATGAATGCAGCAGATGAGCGTAGTTTAGAATCCATTCGGCAAAAAGTTTTCCCATTTTTAAGAGTCGACTGGAGAACAGAAAATGAAAAGGCCCCTCGGTTTCTTATTCTTGACGAATGCGAAACATTAACAGAAGCTGCGCAATTATCTTTACAGACCATTCTCAATTATGATTCAAAGAATTTATGTGTCATTTTGATATGCAATTCACAGAGTAGAATTCATTTAAAACTTCGCCAAAGACTTTTAAAAATTCGATATGATCCTCCAAATAAAAATGACGTTACTGATATATTTACAGCAATTACACGTGGAGATTTAAGACAAACCATACGTAAAGATGAAATTGAAACACGTATTTGGAAATATATTCACTGTCATCCATCTGAAATACTAAGTATCATTAAAAATGAAAATATAGATAATCAGTCAATTATATCTGAGATATTATTATTAGCTGATATATTTTCAATTATTGATAGTAAATTTATTGATCGTATAAATCTTATTTATCCATTAGTGATTGACAATACAATTTTATACGATAAAACGGAAATCCAATTAATAAATCTTATATCGGATTTTAAAGAAAAATTTGAATCGAAATATTTCATTCATTAAACTAAAATGGAGTATACAAAAACAAATTTGAGAATTTCAACAATGGTTATTACTGCTCACTGGGGAACAATCATAAATCTCGATTCTTTATTCAATTCATTTCGTGGTATTATTATTCCGTTATGGTATCCTGGAATAGGCATTTTAAAGTTTGAACATAAAAATATGGTACTTGGCTCTAGTTACAAAGATGTATTTACAAACAGAAAAATAACATCAAAATCATTCTTTAATCAATCAACTGTTATTTTAAGAAGAAAAATAGCTGAAGGATGGAAAGAGGTAAATGTGAAACTATTTGCAAATGGAGGTATCCAAATGACAGGTGTAACATCTGATACATTTGCAAGAGAATCTATTGAATGGTTACTGGATGTTATTAAAAGCCTACCAGAATCACCTTTTGTAGAACCTGCGTCCATTAATAGGTTTTCTGTCCAGTTAATTAATACAGATTACGCACTTAATAAGTTTATTAATCAAGATGCTCTGCATAAAATTCTGTTAAATGAATACAATTTGTTCTCAATGCTTGAAAAGACCATATATCAAGGTGTAAATACGAAATTCTTTTATAACACATCAAATCCAGGAGTAGGTATTTGTCAATGTGCAAAATTCTGTAAGGGACAAGGTTCAGGTGAAGGTGAAGGAGAATGTAAGAGAATTACAATGAGCATTTTCAGAACGGGCCGAATTATTATTACAGGTGCTCGTGAAATTAAGCAAATTGATGCAACCTATAATTTCTTAAATAAAGTATTCGATAAACATCATAATTCCGTTTTATATGAACCAAATTAAATATTGCGTTAAATATCAAATAACAGATTATTTAATAGACCTAGAAATGACAACCCCGGCCTCAAACCCAGTTTCAAATCCAGTTACAGCTCCCGCTACGGAAATTTTACCAAACTCTACAACTCTTCTACAGGCATCTAAAATAGCAATTGAGCAAGACAGAGCAATTATGCTAGATTATTTTCGCCAAACTGCAAATGGTACTGCATTTCTTGGAGAAGATCCTGAAAGTAAAGAACGTATTCTTGTAAAGTCAAAAGATGAGTTTACTTCACTTATTAAGAAATTATATAAAGCAGGCGATGATTTTATCATTTTAACAGAGAATTCGCTGTATATTGTATCAGGTAAGATTCAGAAACGTAAGGTAAATTTGGCAAGTCTTCAAGAAGTCTATCAGGATTAATTTTTATACTAAATAGAATGATAGATATTATTCAAATATTATTATTATCTATATTATTTACCATTTTAGGTATTAATGTGCGTATTCATAGTAGAAAAAGAATATTACATTTTGTTATTAATCATACAATTGCAATCATAATAGGATTAATAGCATCGTATGTAATTTATGAGAAAATAAAATTTGATATAATGTAATTTATCTAATAATGAAAAATGTTAGATGAACTATTCGAACCTTCCGTAATTATTCTCGGTATATTTGGAAATACAAAAATATCGGAAGAAGATATCCAGCACAATCTTACATTAATTTTACAGGAGATAGGACGTTTACCAGATAAAATATTAATTCCAACGGATGGAAATTCATCTATTTATATTCAGGATTGGGCTGAATCTCTTCGTATTAAAACACAGTTATTTCATTCAGATTGGGTAAAAAATGGTAAAATTGCACAAATTATCAGAGACGATAGAATTGCTAAAGAATGTACACATGCTTTAGTATTTATAAAAACAAACCGATTGGAAAAATTATCCGAAAAAATGTGTAAAAATGAAAAGTGCGTATTTACATTTGATAATCACCTGACTCAGCTTGTGTGCGAGCTTTCGCAGAAGGTTTCAAAGCCCTCTCACAAATCAAATAAAGGAACAACGCAGACGTTGCTGAAATACCAAAAGAAAGCAGAATGTGGAAAATGCTAGCAATAAGCATTCCAGGATTCATCTTTGTTTTAACAAAAATAAATACTCCGCCGATCAAACTTAGACCCGCCCATACTGCAAAAATTACAAAAAACACGTAAAAATAAGTGCATAAAATGTTGTCTGAGATATTATCCGTCCACTGTCGCTCCATTTCTATTATATGAAGATAAAAAATTATCCGTAGACCATTTTTAGTGGCAATAAATATAATTTTATCAAACTAATATAGAAATGCCACGTAAATCTAGACCATCTTTATCCCGGAAGTCAAACCATATTTGTAAACATTGTACAAATCATCACCGAAATCATAGCTATAAAAAGCATAGCCATAAAAAGCATAAACATTGTAAACACAGTCGTACCCGTCGTACCCGTCGTAGAGGTGGATCGTGTGCAATTGATGGATCTCCTGTAGATGAAAATCTAGCTGGAAGCTGGTCTTCTCGTATGTCTCAAGGACAGGGCGAGGATTATTTGAAATATCATCAAGGGCAACACGGGGGTGCATGTTCCGCAGAAGGTGCGCCATTATCGTCCATTGATCAAAGTTCACTATCCTCTGATCTTAGAGGTCCGGCGATGCTTAGTGGGTTAGATGGTGCGTTTGAATACATAAAGGGAATGAATGATATGAATGGTGGAAAATATCGTAAAAATAGAAGACAAAGCAGAAGAAGTAGAAGACAAAGCAGAAGACAAAGCAGAAGACAAAGCAGAAGCCGCAGACAAAGCAGAAGAAGCAGAAGAAGCAGCAGACAAAGCAGAAGCCGCAGAAGACAAAGTCAAAGGAAACGCGGTGGATCGTGTTCAGAGTTAGGATATTCCCCATTTCCATCTCAAGGAATGCTATTAAGTCCCGACGGATATGCTAAAGCCGGGTTAAATCCGGAATGGAAAACAAATGCAGAATTTGATGCAGCAGCAGTAAGAGAAACTCAATAAATCCATTTACAATAATAATCATATCCGTAATCGCATCTGCATTTATATCCAAAATGATTCAATTATGTAAGTATAATTCGGTTTGAATAGATTCTTCAGGGCATTCACATTTTCTAATTTTATCTTCAAAGAGTGGTGCTAGTAATTCACGACCCTTTGTAGAAAATAGAGTACGTTCTGATGGTGAAATCGTTACATCAATAATAACAAATAAATCTCCACATTTACCAATCATACCATGAATTGGCATACCAAACCCAGATAAACAATATTTATTACCATGAAATGATCCAGCAGGAATTTTTACAAATAGGCCTTCGTCATATCCTGGATGGCCAGCAATCTGTACAACACATCCAATTAATGATTCGGCAAGAGTAATCGGAATTGTTATTTCAAGATGTTCTAGTTTATCGCCCGATCGTTTAAATATTTTAAAAGCAATATCATTCGGATCTTCCGCAATGATAATATGTGCATCTCCAGGTCTTTCAAAGGATGGATGATCAGAACATACTTCTGAGAATATATATGTTTCTTGGGATTTTGTACCTGGAAGGATATTAACAGAAAGAGCCCGTTTTTCTTGAAAGTTACCACTTCCACCACATTTATCACATCGTTCGATAACCTTTTCACCTTTACCTTGACAATCAACACATGGCCCAGCAGTATGCATTGTCATTGGTCCAAGTTGAATGATTTTTGACGCAACACCTGATCCACTACAATGTTTACACATTTCTTTTGTTTTTGCACCTGTATGATTACATGCTTGACAGAATTTTTGGCGATTAATATTTATATCAACATTATACCCTAAATAGAATTGCTCCAATGTAATGTGAATGGTTTGAACTGTTGGAGGAGGCTTTTTAGCTTTTCTTTGGCCATGTGGGCCATTTGGTCCATTAAACATTCCAAATAAATCATTGATATTAATTTCAAATGGAAATCCTTGGAACCCTTGGAATCCTTGAAATTGATTAGACACTTCTTCTCCTTCAACACCAAATTCATCATACATTTTTCGTTTTTTATCATTTGTTAAAATTTCATAGGCCCGTGAAATTTCTTTGAACATCTCAGGATCACCTCCTTTATCTGGATGATGAGAACGAGCTAATTTATAATAAGCCTTTTTAATATCATTACACGTATTTGATTTATTAACACCTAAAATGTCATATAATGACTTAGAGGACATAACATATATTGTAGATACATCTTTTAAGTTACCGATTAGGAATCTAAAGTCTAATAGGTAAGTAATTTGTAATGACAAGTTTGATTGGTCAAGAATCTGTATGGGATGAATGTATTAAACAATTTAATACAACAAGCCACATATTCATAACAGGTGTACCAGGATGCGGAAAAACTACATTCATGAGAGAACTTTTAAGAGAATATGCATTGTTAAAAAAGCGACCAAATCATGATATATGGGGAATAGAATCAATTGATGAATGTTTATTATTAGGACCAGATCAAGATAGAGGTATTCAAACAATAAGAGGACAAGTTAGTTTATTTATTAGACAGATGTCGATTGGAAACCAAATATACAGATGGATTATAATAGATGATGTTGATACGTTTCCACAAATATCACAGCAGGCTCTAAGAAGACCGATGGAATCATATTTACACATTACACGATTTTTATTTATAGGAACATCTGAAGAGGATTTAATTCCAGCATTACGATCACGATGTATTCACATTGCAATGAATCAAATTAATCCAATGTTATATAAAGATCATTTTTTAAAATATGTACATATACCGAAATTTACAGATGACATGTGGAGTTGGATATTAAATATTGCAGGAAATAACATAAGTGATTTGGTGAGACTTTTAAGGCTTATAAGAGATGTTCATGAAACATTCAATGAAGAAATAACATTACAATCCGTTAGAGTATTATGTTCAGCTCCGTTTTATATGGATTTTATTCCATTATTAGTGGCTATGTCACAGAGAGATAATGTATCCGCAATTAGTAGTTTGTTATTAATATGGAAACGAGGGTATACATATGAAGATATATTAGAAAGTTTCCAAATCATAAATACCTTATTCGGAAATAATTCATTGCAAGATAATATATTGATTCATAAATTTTTGATTAATGCTTGGATTTCATATTGTAAAGGAAATACAAGTATTTTAGCACTGCAAAATGTAGTATATAAAACATTAAAATGCGTATGATGTTTGCGATTCTTGTATAGGTTCTAATAAATATTTTACAGATAGATCTGAACTCATGATTTGTTCTTCGCTCATGCGTAAAAACCACCCAAACATTTCACGATCTCTAAGTTCTGTATATGGAAATGGAACATATACAGTATATCCACATATATCAAATGGCAAATTTCCACCAGTACCAGTAGCAAGTAAATCTTCTAACTGAATTCTTTTCCCATCCTTCTTACGCATTCCTTCAACAGCTGGATCTACAATAATACCAGTGTCCACATATTGGGTAGTAAAATGTATAAAATCCCATTTTACATCACCACGAAACTGGTCTCCTCCTCTTTTTTGTGCAATTCTAGAATAGGTTAAAGACGACCATTCATTAAACATAGGATGATTAGGATAAGGTGACCATACCGCATGAAATCCAGGTATCGTTGTTCCATTCGGCCCTGCATATGTTTCATCTAGATCGGTCCCAAAGAATACAACCTTGTCTGGCAATTTATCGAATCCTTTTAGGCAAACAGAATATGGTGATAACCATAAGCCTCCATATTTAGCAAGAATTGCTACACGAATATGATTTAATTCTGCCTCATTTACAGGAGCAATAGGATCACGAAGACCGGGGGGAAGTTGATCCCATCCACCTAATAGTTCTGCTACACCAGATAGTCCTCCAATCACTTCAATCCTGTAATCATTTTGATTTTGTTTTACAATGGATTCATAGCAAAGATTCAAGAATGGTATATTTAAAGCTCTTGAGGTACGAGAACCAAAATCAAGCCATTGACGAGAATTTATTTCACTGTTATCATAATATAACCATATCACAGGTTTATCCATTCCTTGTATTAACAAATTCTTAGTTACATATGGATTTTTTTTGTAATTTGAATATAGAACATATATAATTAACAAAATTACAAAAAATAATATATATAGGTTCATTGTCCTTCTACTTTTATTATAATATTTTAACTAATAATGTTTCCATGATATACTTTAGTGCAATGATTTTCAATCTGAGGCTTTAAAGTGTCCCAATTTATACGAGGACGACGACCTTGTTTCATCTGGTCTTCAAATGTTTCCGTTTTATTTACTTTTATATTTTTCCATTCAGGAGAGGTTCTTTTTAATGAAATTCTATATAGTATAAATGTATCATTTAACCAATCACGTGCATCAAGAAAGTACAGTACATCCCAGTTAGATGTGGGTGTAAACGAAGATGGTCCATTGCTTGTAAAACACTTCACTTCTTGTTTTCCTTCTTTTATAGAGTGTAAATCACCCCGTTTACAATCCCATGTGGATGTTGTATCGTGCAGTTTATGAAGTATTTGTTTTACAATATTTTCACTAATATCTTCAGGAATAGAAGGGAATCTTATTTTTACACCAATTTTGCGTGTTGTGTCTATTCTTCCTTTTACATATGATTTATGTAGAGTATATTGTTCTTTTAGTAATTCTTTTGTATAAGTATCGTTATGTATTTTTCTGCATATTATTTTATTTATACGATTCATGCACAAATAAAAAAAATCAAAAATGTTCAAATTTTATAAATCAATATAAAAATTATTATATTCTTTAATTTGCATATTTGGATCCCAGTCCTCTAATGCATGCGATTCAGTATACCCTTTTACATTGAGTTTTTTCTTTTCATATTCCTGAATGGCTTTTAGTTCGTCATCATTTAAAGGTACAATTTGATCATTTCTTTCTGCAATGATATCATCAAATGTTTTTTCTTTATATTCGGTATCTGTTATCATCGCAGTTGTCATCGCAGTTGTATATGCTTCATATAAATCCGTGTAGGTTGGCTTTGAAGTATTTGATGTATAACAATGATTTTCAATAATAGATGTTCCTAAATTAGAACAAATCGCCATTTCTTCAGGATGTATAATATCTAATTTTATGGATTGATTAACAATTGGTTCGCTGATATCTTTAAGCCACGATCCATAACCATGTGTTTCTTTTTTTTGTTTTTCGAATTGTTCATTGAATTCGTCATTATTAAATTCTTCAAATAACTGATTGATAATTTCATCGGATCGTTTGAGTTCATCTGGTGATAATATATTTTGAAGACTTGATCTGCCACCCGAAATGCGTTGAATGGTTTTCGTAAGATACACATAGGAATGTAGCATATTATCAAAAATATCTGCATCTCCACCTTTATCCGGATGTGATTCTAATATACGTGTTTTAAAGGATTTTTTAAGGGAATCTTGTGTAACATCCTCTATACTTAAAAACCCGAATAATTCTAATGTTTTTGCAAGTTCAGACATAGTAACTATTATGCCTTTATACTTTAAGTTTATTCAGATTATCTATTATTTTTAATTCTAACTTTCCATTAATTATATCCAATTTTTTATATTCCTTTGGAAATCGTTGCAGCGGTGTAAAAGGATCTATTGGATCATTTATAAAATATGATAGCAATGTCGTAAGAATTCCGATATGAAAAGGATTGTTATATTGGAATAAATAGGTAGATAATACTGGGAATCCTATATTATATATACAATTCCGAATCGTATATATTTCATCTTTATTTAATCCTATATTTGAAATAAGTTTATCGATTATATCTTCCGCGTTCAATATTGGTTTCAAATTAATAGTAATATCTTTTATTTTAATGATTGGATCATTTTTAAGAACACGTAGTGCATCCGATACAAATGTATTTAGATCAGGATAAACATCTTTTGCAACCATACCAATAATTTGAACAGATCCTAATGCAAATTTTGCATCGATACTAATCGAATAAGTAGGATCTTTAAAGTCTTTTGCACAAGGGTATCCTAAGATTTCCCCCATTTTTTCATCCGATGTTATATCATTTACGGTATATTGTTTTTTAGAAATCAACACATTACCGAATTCTAAAAGACAGTGTTTTAAGGGAAAATGTTTCAAAATTGCGGCTAGTTTGTTTTTTGTAATAGGATCCTCATGTGTTATTTCTTTATAATCTGCGGCTTGGAGTAACATTGCATTCCGAACATCGTTCATTACAAGAACACAATTAATGTATTCGGATAAACCAATTTCATGAATCATTTGTTAGTTTTATATTTTTTTAGTACGTCAATTTTTTGTCGTTTTTTAATAAGAAATTTAATTCCTTTATATAATAAATGTATACAACTTTATTATTTAAAGAATCTCCTTTTATTGGATTATTTTTTATATTGCTAATAATTTATTTATTTATTACTAAAAAGAATACAATAATACCTTTTATAATATTAATATCATTAATGATTTTTTACAGATATAAAAAATATACAATAGAATACAATGATAATATAATTGTATCACCTGCTGAAGGAAAAATCACTAATATAATGCTATTATCTAATAACCGAATATTGGTATCTGTATTTTTAAGTGTATTTAATAATCATACTCAGATATATCCAGTAAATGGAAAAGTTATAAAGAGATCATATGATGACACAGGACAATTTGATATAGTTATAGATAGATATAAATCAAGAGATAATGAGAAAAAAATTCATACGATTGCAATGAAAAATAATAATATTGTAAAAGTTGTACAAATAGCTGGCTTTTTACCTAGAAGAATTGCATCATCTGATGTAGTTCCTTTAGATGTTGAAGCTGGAGAATATTTAGGAATGATTAAATTCGGATCAAGAGTTGATTTGATATTTCCGGGAGATATCAATAAAATATTAGTTAGATTACATAATAATATAAAAATAGGAGATATTATATATAAATATTAATATGTCAACTTTTTCTGATTCTGATCCACACCATCTGTAATCACCATTTGTTTCATTCGATCAAAATACTGCTGATTTTTTACATGCATTTCCGCGCGCTTTCTTTCCATTGTTACATCCATTTGTTTCTGTCTCGTTTCAAAATCACGAATACCATGAAGTTCAGATTGGTTAAATGGATC
>Ga0247722_10001683_pt1 | contig 12043 bp, 13 predicted proteins | sample MSEWelMarce3H_FC_FD_189094 | JGI IMG/M metagenome (GOLD analysis project Ga0247722, IMG submission 189094) | Subsurface sediment microbial communities from gas well in West Virginia, United States - MSEEL Well Study Marcellus 3H_FC | ecosystem: Environmental > Terrestrial > Deep subsurface >... | reverse complement strand
AGGTATATTTAATTACAGAGACCCTTTCTTATTAGAAAATCAATTATCGACCGAAGAAAAATCAATTAGAGATATGGCATTTAATTTTTCAAAAGATAATTTATTGCCTAACGTCGTATCATCATTCAGAAATGAGAAATTTGATAAAAATATTATGAAGCAGATGGGAAGTGTAGGTATGTTAGGACCAACTATTAATGGTTACGGATGTGCTGGAGTTAATTATGTATCTTATGGTTTAATTATGCGTGAAATAGAAAGAATTGATAGTGGTTATAGAAGTTGCGCAAGTGTCCAATCTTCTTTAGTTATGTTTCCTATTTATAAATTTGGTTCGCAAGAACAGAAGGATAGGTTCTTGCCTGAACTCGCAAAAGGTAACCTAATTGGGTGTTTTGGATTAACTGAACCCAATCACGGAAGTGATCCTTCAGGGATGCAGACAAAGGCTGTTTTAAAGGACGGTAATTATATTTTAAATGGAAATAAAAATTGGATTACAAATTCACCAATTGCAGATGTTTTTATAATTTGGGCGAAAGACGAAAATAATGATATTAGAGGTTTTATATTAGAAAAAAATATGGCTGGGTTATCTTGTCCAAAAATTGAGGGTAAATTTTCTTTGAGAACTTCAAATACTGGTATGATTTTTATGGATAATGTTATTGTTCCAAAAGAAAATATTCTACCACACGTGAAAGGATTGAAGGGGCCTTTTTCGTGCTTAAATAATGCCCGATATGGTATATCTTGGGGAGTATTAGGTGCGGCAGAAGATTGTTATTTAAGAGCGAGAGAATACACTTTAGATAGGCAGCAATTTAATAAACCATTGGCAGCTAACCAGATAATTCAGTTAAAATTGACAGAAATGTTGACAGAAATAACATTAGGAATGAATGCTTCTTTAAGAGTTGGTAGATTATTAGACGATAATTTACTTATTCCAGAGAATATTTCAATTATAAAGAGAAATAATTGTTTAAAATCATTAAATATTGCCAGAAATGCCAGAGATATGTTAGGTGGTAATGGAATATCGGATGAATATCATATTATTAGACATATGTTAAATTTAGAAGCGGTAAACACGTATGAAGGAACGCAAGATATTCACGGATTAATTGTTGGAAGAGGAATAACAAATCTGAGTTCTTTTTAAAATAAATAAAAAAATGAAATAAAAATTTGTCATTTATAAAAAGTATATAACAGATAACATGATGATTTTATTCAAAATAATTAGAAATCTAATTTTCAATAGAAATGTGTACAGTATTCCTCCATTGGGTCGATGGAAAATAAATTATTGTAATAATGTAATTAGATCAAATGTTGATTTGGCGAATCAAGATAATTGTGCGAAATTGTATATTAGTAAAAAATAATACTACTATCTAAATATAGTATTATTTACGTTCTTTAAGTTGTTCTACAGAATATATATTTATTAAAGCAACATAAACACATCACAATATAATATAATATATACTATAAACAAAAAGAAAATGGTTAAAATATGCGACACCAATAATTATCCTTCTGAAAATGAAGAGAAATATAAGGAACACTTTGAACAATTTAAATATCCATTACATATTTTTCAGAAATATGCGATTGAAGGCATCGTGGAAGGACACCACGTATTAGTAACAGCTCCCACCGGTAGCGGCAAATCGTTGCCAGCCGAATTTTCTTTGGATTTTTTTGTATCTAAGGGCAAAAAGGTTATCTATTGCTCACCTATTAAGGCGTTATCAAATCAAAAATTCGATGATTTTTCTAAAAAATACCCACATTTACGTGTAGGAATCATTACTGGTGACATTAAATGTAACCCAGATGCTGATATATTAATTATGACTACTGAAATCCTCTTGAATAAACTTTATCAACTTAAGAGTGGGAAAACTGAAATCCTATTAAATAAGGAAAAAAGTGGTGGAACAACTATTAAAAATCCTACCACCTCTTTTGATATGGATATTGAAAACGAATTAGGATGTGTTATCTTTGACGAAATTCATATGATTAATGACCCGAGTAGAGGTCACGTTTGGGAGAGTAGTATTATGATGTTACCACGACATATACAAATGGTAGGTCTTTCGGCTACACTGGATAATCCGGAGAGGTTCGCTTCTTGGTTGGAAAATCGCGGATCAAGCGAACAAAACGAAGAAAGTGATAAAAAGATTGTATATTTAACAAAGAAATTCAATCGAGCCGTTCCCTTAACCCACTATAGTTTTATTACGGCGACCAATGGTGTTAACAAGCATATAAAGGATAAAGCACTACAAGCAGAAATTAGGACTTTAACCGACAAGACATTTGTAATACAAGATGCCACTGGTACCTTCAATGAAGTCAATTACAAAAATATGGATAAAATGCTCAAATTATTCGACGCAAATGATGTAAGAATAAAAAGACAACACGTTTTAAATAAGGTATCCGAATTTTTAGTTGAAAAGGAAATGTTACCAGCAATATGCTATGTTTTTTCTCGGAAACAATTGGAAGTTTGCGCGCACGAAATCACCACGAATCTTTTGGAATTTGATTCAAAAATTCCGTATACGATTGATCGCGAGTGCGAACAAATTATAAGAAAATTGCCAAACTATAAAGAATACTTGAGCTTACCGGAATATTTGGATATGGTTCAATTGTTACGTAAAGGTGTTGCGATACATCATAGCGGTTTAATGCCTATATTACGTGAAATTGTGGAGATATTGTTTGCTAAAGGTTATATTAAGATGCTATTTGCTACCGAGTCTGTTGCGATTGGTCTCAATCTACCGGTTAAGACTTGTATATTCACAGATATTTATAAACACGATGGCACTTGTATGCGTGTTTTACAAGCTCACGAATACACACAGGCCGCGGGTAGAGCAGGACGTTTAGGTTTGGATACTGTTGGCCACGTGATTCATCTTAATAACCTTTTTCGCGATACAAGCGTCCTCGCATACAAAACAATGATGAACGGCAAACCACAGACGCTCACATCTAAATTCAAGATCTCATACAATTTACTGCTAAATCTGGTCGATATTGGCGACACCAATTTAGTCGGTTTTGCGAAGAAGAGTATGGTAACCGGTGATTTAACTGGTAAAATGAAGTACGTTTCATCTGAAATTGAAAAGAGTCAAAAAGAAAAAGGTCGATTGGAATTATCATTTGATACAATGAGGACACCACGAGATATAGTTGAACAGTATATCGAACTACAAGGGAAGAAGGATAATTACGCCAATAAAAAACGCAAAGAGTTAGAAAAAGAAATACAGAAAATTAAAGATGAACATAAATATATAGACCAGGATTTGGTAACAATAGAAAAATATAACAAGATTATTACAGAGCTTGTCTCTTTACAAAAGCAATATGATGGACTAAATAATTACATCAATAATGATGTGGATAGTGTTATGTATTTGCTTCGAGAAGATGGTTTTTTAGAAACTTTAACGAGTATAACTAAGGTCAGCGAAGTGACAGTAGATGCGACTGTATTTGATGATAAAATCGAATCAACTATAAACGAAGTAAAAGTGGTAAGCGAAACTACTGAAAAAATAGAATGTTTGACCTTAAAAGGCAAAATGGCGTCACAATTACGAGAAGTTCATTGCTTAGTTTTCGCCAGACTGTTAGAAGATGAAATTCTTTATAAATTATCGCCAGTTCAATTAATTGTATTATTTAGCTGTTTTACAAATATTTCAGTCCAGGGAGGAGTGGAAGATTTTACACCGTATACAGAAGACAATGTGGTTAAGGATATTATTAATACTATAAACACGATGTTTTCGGATTATCAGCAAACCGAAATAGATTATAAGATTAATACCGGTGCCGATTATAATATACACTATGATTTATTAGAATACGTAGAACAATGGACACAATGCGAAGACGTTGAAACTTGTAAATTGCTTCTACAAGGATTAGCAGAAGAAAAGGGAATATTTTTGGGTGAATTTGTAAAGGCATTATTGAAAATTAATAATATTGGTGCGGAAATGGAGAAGATTGCTGAAATGACAGGTAATATAGAGTTTTTAAGCAAGTTAAGAGAAATCCCAAATTTGACGCTGAAATTTGTTGTCACTAATCAATCGCTTTATGTATAAGCGATAGCGACAGATTAAAGCGATAGCGAAAGAAGCGTTAAAGCGAGATTTATTTTATTGTATAAATATATGAAGATAGCTATAAGAACTGTATGTTTTCACTTTTTATGTATTTTAATGTTTGGAGTTATTTACTATAATATCCAATATCAATTTGAATATAATGGTAAAAAAGAGAGAAAAACACTTCTGGATTATATTCTTTTAAGTACAACTATTCAGGCTGGTGTAGGATTTTCACACATTTACCCAAATACAAGTACTGCAAAAAGTATGATGATTTTACAGCAAATAATGATGATAATGACCCAGGTTTTCACATTGTATTTTTTTATTTTATAAACTCTTATTAATCTCTAAAATATTTAAATACTAATACTTTATTATTAATAACAATGAACCTTATTAATAATAAATACAGAATAATCGAAAAATTGGGCGCAGGTTGTTTCGGCGAAATATATAAAGGTGAAAACATAAGAACCCAAGAACAAGTAGCTATTAAAGTCGAGCCTATTTCCAATAACATTAAATTGCTTAAAAATGAATCGGTTATTTATCAATATTTAGTGGGAACAGAGGGTGTTCCAAATGTGAAATGGTTTGGTAAAGATACAGTAAATTATTATATGGTGTTAAATTTATTAGGTGATTCTTTACAAAGTGTGTTAAATTCAAAGAAAACATTCTCTCTTAAGCTTGTTTTACAAATTGGTTTACAAATATTTTTCATACTGAAATCAATCCACGAAAAAGGTTTAGCACACCGAGATATAAAACCTGATAATTTTTTACTTGGTAACAACAACAATAAAAAACAAATATACATAATTGATTTTGGCTTTTGTAAAACAGTAACAAATATGAAAAAGACAACAGGATTAATAGGTAGCCAAACATACGCCAGTCTAAACGCACATAACTACACCGAATTGAGTTATCACGATGATTTAGAATCATTGGGTTATATGCTAATATATTTTTATCAAGGATTTTTAGATTGGCAAAAAACAGAAGATATTAAATTAATAATTCAAATGAAACAACAAGTGGTTGATAATGAAAAAATACCACTTGTATTGCGCAACTTTTTACGAAGTGTTAGACAACTGACTTTCAAAGAAATACCGGATTATAATAGTTTAATAAATTTGTTGAAGAGAGAATTAGTTAAATAAATGAAAAAATAATATGTATAATAATAAAATGTCATACGATAAAATGGAGGATTTTATAGAAACGGTGTATAACGTTTTTACAAGCGTCAATACGAAAGCGGACTTAAAACGTGACAAAAGGTTAAAATATATCGCCGTACTTATTTTGGGTTATGTAACAAAATTGGCCAAAGAACACGCTGTCAATTTGAAAGAAATTGAAGAACCAGAATCTATTAATTTAATACCATTCTTTGAATATGTTAATTTTAAGGATATTAAATTATTGGAGTTTGACAAAATAACGGTAGAAGATATAGACGTGACCAAAAGTGAAGATATAGAAAGATTTATACTCTCACACGTTTATTATATAACGCAAAAATAAATATTACGTTTAAAATAATATAAAGGTAAACTTGTATAGTAGATTATAATATAATGTCTTCATTTAAAGATGCTACACCTTCCACCGCCTCCGCTGACCGTCTAACTGGTCGTGTCAAGTGGTTTAACAATAAGGCTGGTTATGGATTTATTACTGTGACTGATGGAAGTCAGTCTGGTTCTGATATTTTTGTTCATCATAGTTCTATCGGTGTTGCCAGTCAACAATACAAGTATTTAGTACAAGGCGAGTATGTTGATTTTGTTATGTCTTCAACTCAAGGTGGTACTCATGAGTTCCAGGCTACTAATGTTGTTGGAATTAAGGGAGGAAAATTGATGTGTGAGACCAGACACGAGTTTAAGATGGCGAGAAGTTCTTATAAGACTACACAGGATGCTCAGGATGATGAGCCCCAGAGTCCAAGACCTGTTCAAAAGAGCGCGCCCAGATCTTTAGCACCAAGAGATTCGGCACCCAGAGTTAAGTCTCCAGAGGGCGAGAAGAAGGAGTGGACTTTTGTCAGTCGCAAAAACACTATGGATAAGCCTGTGCTTAAGAGACAACAAACTCAAAGTAAGTAAATTGCCCGGTTAATAAATTGCTCTGTTAATAAATTTTAATTTAGAAAATTTTAAAAATAATCTTATTTATTCAATTATTTTTAAAAACTTATATCAAATATATATATAATAATGAACGAAGATGATGAATCTCAAGTAACCATGGGTGGTAAAAAGAAGAGCAATGGCCATAAAGCAAACTGTAAGTGTCCTATTTGCAAAAATATGCAAATGAAAAAAGGCGGTTCTATGCAACAAGAGTTAAGACCTGCTAATTTTTTTGGTGGTAAAAAGGCAAACGGTCATAAAGCAAATTGTAAATGCCCTATTTGCGTCAATATGAAACACCAGAAAGCATCTAAGAAAAATAGACGCGTTACAAGAAGTAAACGAACAAGACGAGGTGGTGCTAATGGTGATAGTGATGATGAGATGAGTGATGATGAGCTTAATAATTCAGGTGATTTTGTTGGTAATATTAATCCAGAAGATCAGGATCAAGCTGGCAATCAAGATGATAATCAAGATGATAATCAAGTTAATGGACAATTATTTGGCGACGACGATGATGATGATGTTGTCGGGCCCGCAGACGCCGCACCAGTAGCAGCAGGAGTTGCCGACGCAGCAGAACCTGCTGATAATACCGGAATGGGTGGTAAAAAGAAGCGAAAGAGCAATGGTCACAAGGCAAACTGTAAATGCCCCATTTGTAAAAATATGAAAATGAAAAAGGGTGGTGCTCTTGATGATCCAAGTGATTCTGACAGTGATTCTGACTCCAGTTCTGACTCTGACAGTGACAGTTCCGATTCCAGTTCTGATTCAGATAGTGAAACAATGGGTGGCGGTAAAAAGAAGAGAAAAGGCAACGGTCACAAGGCAAACTGTAAATGCCCTATTTGTAAAAATATGAAAATGAAAAAGGGTGGCTCAAAAAAATCAAAAAAATCAAGAAAAACCAGAAAATCAAGAAAAACCAGAAAAATTAGAAGACGCCGTTAAATAATATATTTTATAATTTGTAAATAATTAATTATAAAAACCAATTTAAAGTTTACTTCAGAAATGTAGATATAAAATGGACACTACTGAAGAGGTTAATGATAAACAACAAAGCGTTGAAACAATATGCGAACAATTCGAAGGAATAATCGATTGTTTATCTAATTTTAAAGTTCAAATGAATGCTTTACAACAACAGCTGAAAGCATTAGAGAAAACTGTTAAAAAACAATTGACGGGTTTACAGAAGGAAATCACAAAAAATAAAAATAAAAATAAGGGCAATCGAAAACCGTCAGGGTTCGCAAAACCAAGTAAGGTAACAAGCGAGCTATGCGAGTTTATGAATAAAAAAGAGGGCACTGAGATCGCGCGTACAGAAGTGACCAAGGCCCTTTGTAGTTACATAAAAGAGCACAATTTGGAAAACAAAGATAATAGCAAATTTATATACCCTGACAATAAACTGAAGACGCTTTTGGGACTCGAAGAAGGTCAGGAACTAACTTACTTTACCATACAAAAATTTATGAATAAACATTTTATTTAGAATTTATTTTACCAAAATTAATTCCATACTTACTATTTTTTTTGGAATTATTTAAAATACTTTTATATGTGTTAATTTTATTAACTATAGATTTAGCCACTTGAGTTTGATGTTTAAATACTGTTTCTTGATGTATAATTTTTTCAAATTGTGTTTCACCATTTTTTGCACGGTCAAAAATATTTCTGCGTGTTTTTGTACAATAAACACATAAACAACCATTGTCTATATAATGCTCCGTTTGAATATCATTTATATATTGATTTTCCAAATAAATGTTTACATAAAATTTATATTCGTCACTTGAATATGGTGTAAATTCATCGGCTATTTTGTTTTCCCAAATACCAATATATTGTTTTCTCTCTTCATCTGAAAAATAAAAGTTAAAATATCTACAACCCTTGACTAATTCAAGATAATTAGAAGGTATTTTATATTCATCCTTAAACCTCTTGTACAATTCTCCTACACTTTTGTTTGTTGTTTGATAATCATTTATTAAAACTACTTCCCTTTGGAATATTGAAGAGAGAATACTTGCCCATATTTTTGAATCACTTAAACGTAGCTTAATATATTTAATATTATTTAGTATTTGAATTGTATATTTTTTATCAAAATCAAAATGAGTAGGGTTCGCAATATCAAATTTCTCAAAATAATGATCGCCATTACCTAAATGTGGAAACAACTTGTTAAAACGGTCTGTTATACGTTTAATACTGTACTTATTTAGATTTTCTTCTGAATTATTGAAATGGTATGGTGACAGTTTTTCAAAATACGCCGACATTTTTCTCTCTATTGGGTTTCTATAAACATCAATTACATAAACATTATTACCTTTTTGGGAAACATAATTAATGATTTCATTGACGGTTATATTATTTATGCCGGTTAAAACACTCAACATAGTGTCATCGTGAATATGAATTACATTGAATGTGTTACCAAGAGAGATTCTTAATGACGAAACCAACGTAGTTGAACCAACTTTCGGAGGTGTATAAATGAAAACATAATTATGATTTTGTGTGTTAAATAACTTGTTTAATATTTCCTCTGACATATATTTTAATAAAGCAAATAAAAAAAATAATATAACCAATTTCAATCGGTTTTTAACTATTTATTTAAACTACATAAAATATATTTTTGAATATACTATATAACTAAAATGAGCAAAATAAATAAAAAATTGATTTCAAATAACAATGAAATCAATATTATAAATAAAACAACTCAAATGACTACAACCGCAGAAGCCGTTCGTGAAGCTGGACTCGATAAATTCTATACAATTCCAGCAATATCTGAAAAATGTTTACAACGTATTGGTTCGCGTTATAACTGGTCCGATTGGGGACTTGTAATTGAACCAAGTGCCGGAAACGGTAGTTTCTTGACAAGAATACCAGTAGATAATAAACTTGGTATTGATATTTCACCAGAACATAAAGATATTATAAAACAAGACTTTCTTACATATACACCTCCGTCCAATGCTGGTAAAATTCTTATTGTTGGTAATCCTCCATTTGGCAGAATCAGTTCTCTGGCGATAAAGTTCTTTAACCACGCTTCAAAATGGGCTGATGTAATCGCCTTCATTATTCCGAGAACATTTCGCCGTGTAAGTGTTCAAAATAAACTAAATATACGCTTTCATCTTGTATTTGATGAAGAAATACCTATGGCTCCCTCTTCGTTTACTCCTCCTATGATGGCAAAATGTTGTTTCCAAATTTGGGAAAAAAAAGACACTGAACGAACTATTGTCGAACTCTCAACAACACATAAGGATTGGGAGTTTTTAGGATTTGGTCCGAAAGACGCAAAAGGACAACCCACACCACCAACAGGTGCGGATTTTGCGATGCGAGCTTATGGTGGAAAATGTGGCGAAATAGTGGATACTGGTCTTGAAACACTGCGGCCTAAAAGTTGGCACTGGATTAAAGCAAATATAAATAAGAATACATTAGTTGAACGATTTAACACTCTTGATTACTCACTAAGTCTCGACACCGCGCGACAGAACTCTATGGGAAGAGGAGAACTCGTAAGACTTTATAGTGAGGAGCACGATTAAAGTTCCGATTCAGAAACTCTAAACTGTAATAACGCCTTCCAACACTTGTCGTTTATTGTTGGGCGAATAGCATACTCCTTAATACTTTTTTCCTCACTAAAAGAATCAGCCGTAATAATACCGTGTTCTTTTATAGTTCCGTGTGCGTACCCGCCATAGGAGACAATTAAATTTTTTATTTCGTTTTTTGGTACCTTGAAGATATATAGTTCTCCCTCGGATTCCACGTTTTCTTGAGATAGATGGTATGCTGTAAGTATATACAAATCACAGTCGTGAGATGGTCTAATCTGGACAAAATTAAACTTTGTATGTGTTGCTCCTCCAAGTGATACTTTCACCTCGGAGTTCTTTCCGTCCTTAGAACAGTCACCAGTACAATCCTCTGCTTTATTTTTAATATAATTGAATTTTGCTTGTATAAACCTTTCGAGTAAAGGTCCGAATTGCTGCGCTGATATACTGTGAATTACACAATATATATGGGCTTCTTTTAACGAACCCAGTTTCATAACCTGGTCCTCGTGTTTCACGCTTGAAATCATTATGTGTTCTTTCAGTCTATTGATACGCTCTGATTTATCCATTGGTGGCATTTCTATTTCTATTTTTACTTGTTTTTTTAGCTTTAAATCAGTTTTAGTCGCGATTTTTGGTTCTATTATAGCTTTACAGGAGCGCTTATTGTGTCCTACTTGTTTACAATTAGAGCATTTCATTTTGAATAGTTTTCTGAAAAATAATCTTTTTAAAAAGGGTTATATAGTTAATATTAATACATTTATCTTTAAGAAAAATATCATTTCATTTTTATTTTTTTGTAAAATATTTTTTAAATACTTAAAATATATTTTAATTTAATTTATTTCATTCTTCTACTTTTCATTCTTCTACTTTTCATTCTTCTACTTTTTCTTTTTCTAATCGATTTCCTTTTTCGAATAGTTTTCCTTTTTCTTTTCTTAACACCACCAAACTGTTCTTCTACTTGAAATACTTCCTCCGCATTTGCTGGGTTGTTCTGAGCCTCATTAAATTTATCGTCCAATAAATCAATTAAACCTTGAAAATGTTCATTTAATTCTTCCTCACTTAATCGATTTAATTGTTGTAAGGTTAAAACTCCATCTGGTTCTTCTTCATTTATCTCATTCATTCGTGCTATAATAAAAAGGTTTACAAATTTTTTTTTAGCATTAGTCCACTCATTATCCGGGTTCGCACTATCCCATAATTCATAACGGCGATCTACAAATATTCTTATTCTTTGCGGAATGTTAATTACAGACATATATAATTACTAAATATAAAATTATTTATAGTTAAAATTGATTTTTATATAAAACCAACGCAGAATAATGTATTATATAAAATGGAGTGTTGTAAAATAGAGGCTATTTTAGCGTATGATTTAAATAATGGTATTTCGAAAAATGGCGCAATACCTTGGAAATCAAAAACAGACATGAGCTTTTTTTACAATACAACTAAAGGAAACGTTGTCATTATGGGAAGAACCACTTTTCTCTCTTTGCCTGAAAATTGTCGCCCATTAAAAAACAGATTAAACATTGTTTTAACGAGTAACCCTGAACTCTATGCTAAAGACGAGAAATATAAAAATATAGATAATCTTATTTTTACGAGTGATACAAATATATATCGAGAAATACAGCAAAATAAAGAAAAATATATCGCTTCTTTAAGCCCTGATTTCAAAATAATAATAATTGGTGGAAAACAAATCTATAAAAAGTATTTTCCCTTATGTGAAGCAGTCTGGGTTACACGCATTAAAAAGGATTACCAATGTGATTTATTTATAGAGTACGATTTTGAAAACCAATTTAAAGACTATGAAATCGTAAAAGATGATGATGAATTAGTTATTTTAAAGTATTTTTAATTTTTATTTTTTAACCTTTTCGAATTTTACATTTTTACAAAAAAAATTGAAATGCTTTTTCAACTTTTTTATACAGCATAAACTATTCAAAACCACCAACTTAAAAGTTAAAACTAAATTTAAACTAATTTTAATAAGATGGCATCAAGTAACACTCAAATGTACTCTGTTTTCATTCCTACAATTTCTAAGGCTCACACAGAAGAGAGAATCGCTAATTATTTT
>Ga0247722_10001682_pt1 | contig 12043 bp, 11 predicted proteins | sample MSEWelMarce3H_FC_FD_189094 | JGI IMG/M metagenome (GOLD analysis project Ga0247722, IMG submission 189094) | Subsurface sediment microbial communities from gas well in West Virginia, United States - MSEEL Well Study Marcellus 3H_FC | ecosystem: Environmental > Terrestrial > Deep subsurface >... | reverse complement strand
AATTACCAGGATTCGCTGGGTGATGCCTTCGTTTTTCATATGGTCGCGCAGCTCTTCGGCAATACCGATGGCGGAACATGTTTTTCCGGAGCCGAGACCGTGGTATAACAAGATGCCTCTATATGGAGTACTATAGGAGATGAATGATTTCACAAACAATTGATGATTGAGCAATTCAAACTCGGGATTGTCGCAAATCAAATCGGATGCTTCTTTTAATTCGCGGGTGATGTCGGCGTCGTATTTAAAAGAACTAAACTCGTTTCGGTTGGCGATTTTCTGGTTTAAAAAAGGATCATCGAGAGAGGGATACAAAAAGTCGTGGGTTTGCTGTTCAGGCGACGAAGGTTCTTGTAAAAAAGGCTCCGACAAAGGACTCTCGGACAAAGGGGCCTCCGGTGACGAAACATTCGATTCAGGCAATTTGGGCGGCTTGTATTCATCAGCATTTATCAATTCCAGTTTTTTCAATTCTTTTTCAACTGTATCATCTTTTCTTGTAAAAATATTCATAAATGAATCAATTATTCCAGATTTCTTCTTTTTTGTCTGGTTTTTAGCAGCAGCGATTTTCTTTGCCATTTGCCTCTCTTGATATTCATTATCCGACAAACATTCGTTATTAAAGATTGGACGTCTACGTGTCCCATTTTTACATCTGGGCTGTTTTTCCATATATGTATACTATACCAACATACATATATTATTTATTGAAGACTCATAGTTATCCCCGCATACGAATATTAAGGGTATACCACATACGCGGATATTAAGGGTATATCCACATACGCGGATATTTAAGCAATGGTATATCCACATACGCGGATATTTAAGCAATGGTACTTGTACATTTTGTAAGCATGATATTCACATTGGACAATACGCGTTTTTTTTCTAAATTATATGACCGTATTGAGTTTAAACCATCAGTAAACGGTTTCCATTCGACTCTGCTAATTTCCATCATATCTCCATCGGTCATTTTTTCCAAGATACTGGCGTTGTAATCCACATACATTAAAAAATATCGATGTTTATAGGGTTTATAGTTAGAACCCATAAAAATCTCCTCATAGGGCGCAATGTTATTTAATACAAATGCCATATTGCGATTTTTAAATCCGGTTTCTTCATAAAATTCACGTAAAGCACAATCAACATCGCTTTCATTGTAGTTGCGCTTTCCTTTTGGAAATCCCCATTCTTGCTCTACCCATGATTGTTTACATTCATTTACCATTGACTCTAATGAGTAATATATGTGCCTGGTATTCCATTCGCCGCTCGATATATCGCCGGTTTTTGAAGGTTGATTATTTGTATATATTTTAATACCACTGCGAAGCTGATTGAACTTTTCACGGCTGATGGTTTCTTCGGTTTTGTGACGATTGTCGCCGGTGGGAGGTGGTGCCAAACCAGGTGGCGGAGGTAAAGGGCTATGCCCGACCGCCGAAGGGCTATGCCCCATCAAAGGGCTATGCCCGACCGCCGAAGGGCTATGCCCCATCAAAGGGCTATGCCCCATCAAAGGGCTATGCCCCATCAAAGGGCTATGCCCGACTGCTTCTTTATTCCATATTTTCATCGATATTTCATCAAATGTCTTAGTCACCAGCATTGTCCTCTCTTCATCCGTCATTTGAAAAATCATATTCATAATATAATATTTGTTGTACACCGAATATTTGCCACGAATAAAATCCATCATTCCCAGAGTATCTCTGCGTCGGATCATCAAATATTCAATCACTTTTGTTTCTGGATGTTTTCGATAGGCAATAATTCCATTACTTATAATAGGCATTTTACATTGGTAATAGGTATGTCCATATTTTCCACAATTATTACAGCTCATTCGCCTTTGTCTAATCCTATTAGATAAATACTTCTAAATACTATCTTTTAGTATATTATTGATGTCACAAGCCTCGGCAAAAACATGGGGCCCTCATTATTGGTTTTTTATGATGTCCGTCGCCCTCTCTTATCCCGACTTTCCAAATGAAACAACCCGCCGCAAATATTACGATTTCTTCACAAACTTCTCTTATTTCATTCCGGATCCCGATATGAGCACTCGATTTAGTAAAATGTTAGACCAATTCCCAATCACGCCCTATTTAGGTAGCAAAGACTCCCTAGTTCGATGGGTTGTATTCATCCACAACAAATACAATGAAATGCTTGGAAAACACGAGATTTCGTTGGATGAAGCGCTGGCTAATTACTATGACCAGTTCATACCAAAGCCGGTGTATTTACACCACCAATTGCGTATGCGGCGATACTGGATACATGCGGTATTCATCGTGCTATGTTTTTGCCTCATCTTTTATCTAGTTTAACTACTAGTTAACCTTTGCATTCGCATAACCTTCACATTCGCATATAACCTTTGCTCTAACACCAACAATTTTATACCGACCCGCAATATATAGGGTAGATGCGTATTGAAATACTCATTTTGTTGATATCCGGATTATTGATAGCCAACGTATATACCGACGGCAAATACTGGAAACTGATACAAACCAACCAAAAATACTATAAAATGGCGGGAATTGCTCTAGGCGGGTTTATGCTTTTTGTCCTTTTTAAGAAGTTTCCCGCAAAGGCACACGATATTATTCGCGGGTCCAACGAATATCTCAAATACTTACCAGTGGACCGCGAAACCACCTCTATGCTTAGCCCCATTTTAGACTTCACTGCCAAACAAAATATGTTTGGTGATATGGACGACTTGTCATATCCCGTGGTCTCCGCACCATCGGGGTCGATTGACCGGCTGTCGCGTTCTGGGTCTGTACCTGGTTCTGGTTCCGGGCCAGGACAAAAAGCCACCAAACGCTCCGTGAGTGAGACCAAGAAGAAATTCGTCGCCAGCAGTCAGAACTGGAAATGCGGTGACTGCGGTGAACAGCTCTCGGCTTGGTTCGAGGTCGACCACAAGGTCCGACTTGAATATGGCGGCAGCAACCACATCGACAATTTAGTCGCTCTTTGCCGCGAATGTCATGGCCGCAAAACGACGATGGAGAATCTTTAGACACCATCAGATATAGCCAAAAAATCGGCGTATATTATAAATGGCTGTTGTAGAAACGATAGTAAATATGGTCCGCGAAAGTCCAATTGTATTCACACTTTTTATATATCTATTCATCCTCTCTTTTTTCTTAAAAGGCCAATTCCAAAAGAGTGCGTGGTTCTATGTTTTACTCATTGTCGTGCCGTTTATAGTCGGAATGATTTACACGTTTTCAGGGGAGTTTACAAGCTCAATTTCGAACTTGGTCGCAACGGCATCCTCTATGTTATCAATTAAAAACGCGATATTTACCGTCGTCGCAATAGCGGCACTCTGGTTTTTTATTTATATTTCAGAGTCCGATACCGGGTCAGCCGCTTTAGGATACGGTGCCATGATACTCGGCATTTTATTCGGGCTGTCTTGGCTCGTTATTTTGTATAAACAATACCAGGCATACATTTACAATATGAAGGGGTGGGGGGGATTTATTGTCAACTTCATCTTTTTTATCCCTTGTTTGATTTCCGATATGTTTGAATACTTATACGGCGACTATAAAGTTACACCAAAAATCGTATTTATCACATTGATTATCGAATTGGTTATTGTGCTCCTCTATATTTATGTCCCAAAAATAGCAAAAAAAATACAGGAACAACCTGGCAAGATAATCGTAGACAAACCCGAGCGTATTAATTTGAAGAAAGACAAAACCAACTATATCGATATGCAATCCGAAAAGCCGCAAAGACAGACATTAACTAGTCCGGATAGAGAGGTTGTTGTTCGCAAGCGTTTCGCATTGTCAATGTGGGTCTATGTTGTTCCGATGCCGCCAAACCACATTCCATACAATAAACCCGCAAATATTCTCAATTTTGTGCATCATCCGCGCATCACGTACAATGGCACGGATAAAAAGTTCAGCATTGATTACAATACGCAAGACACCGATATATTCGATGCGCCCATGGAAAAATGGAACCATATTGTGGTGAATTACGACAAAGACACGGTCGACATGTTTTTGAATGGGGTCCTGAAAACGACGATTCCACGACAAACGGCAAACGAGACATTTAGCGTGGGGGACATTTTGACGATTGGACAGGACAATGGACTCCAAGGCGGAATCGCCAAAGTGATGTATTTTGAACAGCCTCTATTGTCCTTTGAAATTGAACGCATGTACAAATTACAAAAAGATATAGTGGGAACGGAATAATACATGGTTTTGTTCTGATAAATATATCCAACCAACATATAAATGTTTGTTGGACAGTCCTTAGAATCCGCTTATCCCGTAATTAAAGAGTCGATTCCCGCATCGCATTTAGGGTACAAAACCAACAATCGATATGATGGGTTTCCGCCTCTCATGAGCGATGGGCGCTCCGTCGTCGCCGGAGCCAGTTCGGAGACGCTCCATCACAACGCGATTTTGAAACAGATGAACGGTCATCTGGGGTCGACCACCACTATCAACAATGCCCAGTATCGCGAATACATGGTGAAGAATGCCCGCAAAATCATGGAGGCCGACTTTCGCAATGCCAGCAATGATGTGGGGTACAATGAGAGGTTTGCCGACCAGATTCGCCAGGACAATGATGTCAAACCGGCCTCTGGTGCTCCTTACCTCTATACGAGTGTAGAAGAGAAAGCCCAGCCACTTGGCTACTCGGAGAGTGACCTGAAGTCGATTTATTTGACGCGGGAGGAGTTAGATGCACGCAGATCGACGGCGGCATTTACACCATCGGATAAATAAAATAGATGTAAACATACATTTTTACAAGTTAATTTGTAAAAATCTCCACAAATAATATAATGGCGTCCGGTCAAACAGTAGAACAATTTATTGATACTCATATAAACGGTAACCCCGAAATTGCTAAAATCGCGACCAATGGCGAAGAAATGGATTTGATATGGGAGTCATTGTACAAATTGGGAGACGGTGGGTTCGGCGTTGCTCGAGTGAATAAAACTGGAAACTATGTTGTCAAACAAATCGACATCGGACGTCAAATCGAACAAAAAGGGCATATGTATGCTATAAATAATGTGCGCAATGAAGTGTTGATATACCATTATATCGCACAGAAATGCGTTGGTGTGTGTAGTTTTATTGGATGTTACTATGACAAAGGAGAAAAACAATTATATGTTCAAAGTAAATATTGTGGAGACGATTTTTTTACCAAATTATTTGGTCAATCGCTGGATTTTCATACAAAATGTGAAATATTTGGAAAAATAATAGATAATTTGAAATGCTTACATGATAACGGCGTTGTATATCGCGACTTAAAACCGGAAAACATAACAATATCGGCTGACAATACGCTATCATTTATTGATTTTGGGCTTAGTTATTTGTGCGGAGATGCAGAAGTTCCTGACGAATTAAAAATGAACCAAGAGAGGAACATAATTGGAACTAAGTTATATGGCGACCCAACGCGACCAATTACAGATGACGAAGACCTAAAGAAAACGGACACATATTCTATTGGTGTAATATTCGCGATTATGTTTTCAAAACAAGAGGATGTAGATTTTTTATTAAATGCTAGGTTTAAAAACACATCGTTTATGCACAGAGTTGGAAAATTATCAGAAGACAACCAGTCTTCATTTTGGAGGGAGTTTAATGAAAATGTTAAACAAATACTGGGTGATGGAATTGACGATACGCGTTTTTTTGGAGGATTTGATGTTCGATTGACTAGCGGGGATTTACAATATGCTTTTAAACGAACACAACTGCTTGATTACCAGAGATCGATAAATCATATTGTAACACGTGCGCCAACTAGATCCAATGATGATAAATCGTTTTACACGAGTAGAAAGTCGATTGTTAGTAAAATAAAACCAAGCCCTAAACAACGAACGCGACGCGTACATTCTTCTAGTTTAGAGGGCGGGAACAATAAAACAAAACGCCATAAGAAAACGAGAGGCCGGAAAAAATATATGCGCAAATAATATAATGGCAGCATTTGGAAAATCAAAGTTTAGCCTTGTGCCGCCGCCCAACCCATTCGTCCAAATCGACGCGTATATTGACCAATTGCCCCCAAATATTCCAAAACTAGAGGATATAAGTATATTTAAGCCGACAAAATACCTGGAACCTGGCGCATATGGAAAAGCATATGCGAATGAAACCCATGTTATGAAAATAATTGACTTAGAATATCAAATCAAAATTACACGACACAATTCATATCCTGAATTAATTGAAAAAATTACCAGCTCGATTCAAAGTGAGATTGTACATTATTATGCTATATCGGAAATCTGTCCAAATGTGTGTAAACTTTTAGGCTATGCTTATGATAGTGCCAAGCATAAATTATATATCCACATGGAAAATTGCGGAACTGATTTGTTTGATGTTTATGGGTCGGATCAGTCTCCTGAAACAACTCGTGACTATATTGGGCAAATTATAAATGCGATTGATTGCCTACATAAACATGGGTATGTTCATCGCGATTTAAAAACAGAAAATATAACAGTAACCCGAGAGGGAACAGTACAGTTGATTGATTTTGGAATGGCAAGGAGAGACGGCGATGTGGCATACCCATTAGGAACGCCCGGATACACGTCTCCCGAAAATATGCGACCTGGTCAACCTACGTTCGATATGTTGAAGGCATCCGACATTTGGTCTCTTGGTGTGACATTTATGTATATGCTTCTGCCAAACGCATTAAGAAAAGTTAGACCCGAACTTACAAATGAAATGATGGATGAAATCGTGGATAAATTATTTGTAAATTATAAGCCAGATGAGGAAATCAATAAGCCAGATGAGGAAATCAATAAGCCCCATAAGAAACCCAATACGCACCTTACATTTGTTCAGAGGATTGAAACATTATTTACACCAAAAGAGAGCATTTCTATAATGACAATGTGTTATAAAGAAATTATAAATATATTTGGTCTATCTGCTACATGGGAATCATTTTTCAGTGATGATTGGACGAAGCGAGCGAGTGCTGAACAACTCAAGGCATGGTTTGATACTAAAACGGCGGAACTAGCAGCAATGTCTTCGATAACATTAAAACGTACTAGAGAATCGCAATTTTCGCCGCAAAAAATATTAAGAACAAAATCCGCAGGTGGCAAATCGCGACGCAAGAAGAGAGGTTCAAGCGCAACGTTACCGATAAATAAATTGAAAGGTAATCCGCCTACGGCAGATTGCCCCATTTCAAACCTTCATCGGTCTACACCAGCAAAAAATCACAGTGCCTATAAAAAAACCAGGTCATCCAGAAAATAACGCATTACCGCCCACATAATAATCTTATTTATGCGTCGACTCGTACCCCATCAGATAAATATACTCGGTTTCGTCTACCTTATTATTTGGCACTTCCATTGTATTTTCAGAATTACTGCAGACCCCGCAATTATCTTCATTCGCATATTTGATTTTACACATTTGCACATTTAAGAGTGCAAAAGTAGGTTGCCATTGCGCATTTAAAATGCGCAATGGTGTAAGCGCCGTTTCTTTGTAATTATTACGAGTCCATCGTCCCTATAACGTCTGGATGAAATATTTTTTTTACACCTTTTCTCATTCAAAACGCCCCCTTTGGGGGCAGTTATGAGTGAAAAAGGGGGTCCCCTTTACGCACTTTGGGTGCGAAAAGGTGTAAGATACCAACACTATTTCGAATGCTCATTCTAATATTTATAAAAAATACTTTATATTACACCCTACGAAAAGAAAAATGAGACGTTTTTCGTCTCATTTTTATATTTATGGGTGGTAAACACCAAAAAGAAAATGAGTTTTGTCTCATTTTTCTTTTTGGTCGGTGTAATTATTTATTTCAATTTTATGGATAGAGTCGGTCATCCAGAAGATAACGTGTTACCAATACATATTTTACCGTCCGTAAAATATATATAATTTTATACCTCTAATACCGGTAAAGATTTAATGGGATGCTTTGCGTCCCATTAAATCAGAAATCGGTACCGAACCTAGAAGAATTATGGGACAAAGTCCTATAATTCTTTGACGGTTTAATATTTCGACCATTTATCGTTGTTGAAACTGCTCAACACCAACAGCTTGTCCTTATTGGCCTTCCAGAATTCCACCTTCATATCGAGCTCCTTTTCTTCCGCCGTCTTCGGCACCACACGATTCTTCTTCGCATTCATGAGCGCCTGGTCCGCATCCGTGATTTGCGGTCGGACTCCATAACAATTCACGCCCAAGCGCACATTGGGATTGGCAAAGTAGCCGCCATTAACACCCGGTCTTCCTAAATCGTGTTCGTGACCTTTCAATTCTTGGAGTCGCGCCCATGTCTCTTTTTGCGTGGGGAAATACGCATGCTGGCCCTCGCTCCACCCGTAGCTCGTCCATTCGGCCCCGCCCATGTAGGACGCCTCGATTTCATCATACGTCGCCAACCTCGACCCCATCGCCCGGCAAACCGCCTTCGCATCCTCATAATTATAGAGGTTGTTACTCACATTGAAAACCTCTTCTTTGGGACCCACGGTAGAACCAGATGCGTCCGTAGAATCCTCCGTCTTCTTTGTTTCAAAAAGGCTCGCAAAATCCACGTCGCCAAAAATCACCCCCACAATATCAATCTTGAAAACATATTTGAAAAACTGGATAATCAGCAGCACGGTCAAAAACAAATACGCCTTCGATTCCAAGAATGCGACCGACCTCGGTGTCTCACCAGGTCCTGTCGGGACTCCCAATAAATAGATTCCTGTTTTAAATAATATTAGAAATCCAATGACCTCTAAGACAGAATACGCATTGTCCAAATATTTGTGCGCCGATTCTTTAAAGTCTTTCCAGAACGAGTCCTGCTCGGTCGCACTGAGCGAATAATAATAATATAGAATGATACCAATGAAAATTACAAGCGATACTATATCCACTAGGGTCGCTTTTGTATGATGGTCGTTTTCATCAAAAAAAGCATTCAAAACACCATATATGATAAAATAAATTGCTAAAAATCCAACAGTAATCAGCGTAGAGTTCACGTCAAAATAATTGTCGGCCGGGTCAGGCACCTTTTTCTTATCTGACGACATTCGTATAATACTCATGGTGAAAATATTATACTGCGAGTCGATAGAATAAACAATAGGCCATCGGAGTCACAATAGAGGCAGGATTGTCGATGATGCTTACCCCATTGTCATCGTAGTGGATCCATTTGTTCGCCGCGTCGTTTTTCACAAACGCCGTATAGTGTCCGCCCATAGGTCCGCCAATGTGATTACAAACCGCATAGAGGTTGTAAATGTATTTGTCTGCGCGATATCCCTCTACGTAGGAGGATAGATTGAGCCCCGACAGGGGGAAATCAACCACGTCATTGATGCGCTGGATGTGGCGGCCATGGGTTTCAAACCGTTTTAGCGTGATAATCAGCACGGTCGGCAAGTTCCAGAACAATGTGCGTTTTTGAACCACCTCTTTTTGTCCCGTTTTCTCATTGAACCACATGTTGTCACCCGTGAGCTGCTCCGGCGCGACAAACAGATTTAAACAGTTGGTCAGCGTAGGGGCTGCGCGGTCAATCGGCAAATCGAGAATGAAGAATTGTTCGGGTTTTTGAGAATGAATGAGAGAGGCATTGCCTAAACCCCGGATTTCGGTGACGCTGATTCCGTAAAAGAGGTCCATTATTTCCGAGTATTCTTTCGAATACATGGAGGACAACATTTCATAGCAATTGACTGCGAGAGTGTCCACGGTCGACTGCGGTTTTCCGCTAATATTCACCTTGACCGACCGCGAAATCGAGTTGTGGAAACAGTTAACAACAAACCGCAGAAACTCGCTCACGTCATTTTGGGCGTATCCGGTGAATACTTCCACGCCCTTTTTCTGGGCGATTTCGTGAACGGATGATACGAATCGGAGAGGTTTCACGGCGCCGTTGCCCGACCACATCAGTTGAACCAGCGATTTCCATTCGTTGAATATGAGGACGTCGAGTGAGTCAGCATTGCTCGCCAATTTGGTTTGGACCGCGGGTTTATCAAATACGGCATGAAGTTCATAGGTATGCGAGAGTGCTTGTAAACACGAATTGAGGAAACATGTGTTGCCCAGATTGACCAGCCCCGTAAATCCATTTACCGTGTATTGTTCTTTGGATATGTTCATTCGATAAAATTATATATAGAGAAACGGCAAAACTCTTTATACTGTTCAATTATATCATGGAGATAACATCATCGTCACAACCGCAAAATATATATACGGTTTTGAGCGACCTACAAAACAACCATCGACGGTATTTACAATTGATGGAAGACGCGGTCGAAATGATACGCGAACAACGTCCCGTGAGAGGCGGATTCCGAAGTAGTTTAGAACAATATAGGGGGACAACAATGGCGCCTTCTACGCCCTCTACAGATATACCTCAAGGTCCTACAACAGGGCAAAATGAAGTCTTGTCTTTTGAGTTTGTAAGCTATGCGAATGCTGCCTCTATTTTGGCGGCACTCAGTGGACGAGCCGCGAATGGTACGGGTGTCGACATTTCAAATAATACGACAGTTTATCAACAACCGGAGTTGCCAGAACAAGTAACTTGCCCAATAACATTAGAACCAATAGAGGTTGGTACGAGTGTTATGAAAATCACGGGGTGTGGACATGTATTTAAAGAGGCGGCATTAAGGCGCTGGCTAACCCGGGATGGCCGGTGTCCGGTTTGTCGCGGGGCTGTATAAATCCATACTATTGTGAATTATTTGACCGTGATGTTGTCGATGCGTCTTTCCGCTTTTCTTCTTCTTCTAATAAAAATAGCGCCTTTAACACAATTGCCCATCGCACATTGTCATATGTAGTTGGGTCGCCTTTTGTGTATATTTCTGCGAACCCATTCGAAACTAGGGGGTCTATAATTTGCTCGACTAACGCATCCGGAATGAGTTTGTAAATATCCGGCAACAACTCCATGAATGATGGTGTAGCGATATCTTGCGTGTTATCCTTTTTTGGATTTGTCTTGGCATATTCTTCAAAGGGGGTTAAATCACTCTCTTTCAGTTTTTCGCCTTTCTTTATTTTATACAAAGCCGTGATTTGTGCGTCAATTACATCTTTTACTGAACCAACGTCAATTTTATCAAACAATTGACGCTGCTGACTTTCTGCCTCTCCATTTACAACAATATGAGCAGTTGTTCTTTTTATTTTGGTATCTGGTATTCCGGAGAACGTTTTTGATATATTATTTATTTGTTCCAATGAAGGAAACAAATTAACCTTGGATTTAACATTTGATACAAAAGATTTCGATTTTAATGCAACATTTGGGTCGGCTTTTTTGATATCCATAGTATTTTTAATAAGACGATTATCACCATCCGTTGTACGTGTACTTGTTATCATTGATCCACCTCGTTTTTTCCGTGTTGTGGTTCTTTTTTTATTTTTACGCCTCCTAGTTCTCGGCTGCGGCATATATATTTACAGAACAAAACATTCGATCACTTGTTTATGCCCTTTCATGGTCGTATGCCCTTGTTGGTCGATTAAAATATTTGCGCCGATATCGCGTCATTGCCTTATCCGGCATTCGTCCTTTTAGCGCAATGTTCAGCATCTTGTCATAATCGTGGAGCATTTCAATGATAAAATGGATCGAATATACGCCGCACTCCGTGTTTTTCTTCTGGTGCTCTTTCTTCGTCGCGATAAACTTGTATTCGGGATTCTGTCCACGCACCAACTTCACGAATCGCCGGATTTCGGCGGGCACACCGCCATTAGCACTATCAAAAAACACAATGGTTTTCTTGGGCACGCTCAGGAACATCGAGACCCAATGCGACCCCGGCTCGTCGTGTTTGTCTAAATTGAACACCGCCGCAAATCGCTGTTTGCCTCTCGCAATCGCCTTGGCCAAATCAAACTTACACAACAAATCTTCAACACATGTTCCGGTCGACTTGTCAATAATG
>Ga0247722_10001680_pt1 | contig 12049 bp, 4 predicted proteins | sample MSEWelMarce3H_FC_FD_189094 | JGI IMG/M metagenome (GOLD analysis project Ga0247722, IMG submission 189094) | Subsurface sediment microbial communities from gas well in West Virginia, United States - MSEEL Well Study Marcellus 3H_FC | ecosystem: Environmental > Terrestrial > Deep subsurface >... | reverse complement strand
GTTTGGAAGAACTATAAAATCAATATCATAGACACGCCTGGATACAATGATTTCTCTGGTGAGTTAATCAGTGCTTTGCGCGTGGCTGATACCGGTGTCATGATCCTCAACGCTGCAGTTGGGGTAGAAGTAGGAACCGATATTATTTGGGAATACACGGATCAGTTTAAGACACCCACCCTTTTTGTGGTCAACCAATTGGACAAAGAAGAGGCTGACTTTGATAAAACCGTTCAAGAAGCCAAAGCACATTTTGGACCCAATGTAGTAGTGGTTCAGTTTCCAGTGGATACCGGATCTGGTTTTAATGCTATTGTAGACGTGTTAAACATGACCCTATATCAATATGGTCCAGAAGGAGGCAAGCCTAGTAAGGAGCCCATCCCTGCCCATTTAAAAGATAAAGCTGAGCAATTGCACAAAGAATTGGTAGAAACCATTGCCGCCAATGACGAGGGCTTGATGGAAAAATATTTTGATAAAGGAGAACTGGATGAGGATGACATGAAACAGGGGTTACACCATTCCATGATCCTGCACCATATTTTTCCCTTGTTCTGTGTATCGGCCGAAAAAAATATAGGCATTGGTAGAATGATGAGTTTTATAGACAATGTTTGCCCCAGTGCCATAGAAATGCCAGCACAAAAAACCCTGTCAGGCAAAGAGCTTCCCTGTGATCCCAATGGACCAGCTTGCATCTTTGTTTTTAAAACCATTACCGAACCACATATTGGAGAATTGAGTTTGTTTAAAGTGTATAGTGGAACCATCAAATCGGGTATGGAATTGGTGAACGAAAACACGGGTGTTACTGAACAGTTCAACCAACTGCTTTTATTAGAAGGTCACAAAAGAATTCCTGTGAATGAATTGGTAGCGGGTGATATTGGGTCCACTTTAAAACTGCGTTCTACCCATGTAAACAATACCCTTCATGAAAAGGGTGCAAATATTGAATTAGCAACTATTCAGTTTCCAAAACCCAATGTAACCGTTGCCATTGCCACCGTGAACAAAGGAGAAGAAGAAAAACTCTCTCAGGTATTGCACACATTGGTGAGTGAAGATGCAACGGTGCTTTTTGAAGTTTCACCTGAATTAAAACAGATCTTATTGCACTGTCAGGGTGAGCTTCATTTACAAGTAATCCAATGGAAGATTGCCCATATTCACAAACTAGAGATCAGTATTGACAAACCAAAAATTCCATACAGAGAAACCATTCGGAAAAAAGCCGAATCTAGTTATCGGCATAAAAAACAATCTGGTGGTTCTGGTCAGTTTGGAGAAGTGTATATGTTGGTAGAACCTTGGTATGAAGGAATTCCTGATCCACCCGGTTTACACGTAAGGGGTAGAGATGAAATTAATTTGGACTGGGGTGGAAAATTGGTTTATCTCAACTGCATTGTTGGAGGTGCTATTGACACCAGATTTTTGCCTGCCATTCTAAAAGGGGTCATGGAAAAAATGCATAACGGACCCATTACGGGTTCCTATGTAAGAGACGTGCGGGTAAGTGTGTATGATGGAAAAATGCACCCAGTAGACAGTAATGATATCTCATTTAAGATTGCGGGTTTACAGGCTTTTAGAGCAGCGTTCAAAGACGCAGATCCCCAATTATTAGAGCCCATTTATCAAGTGTTTATTTCTTGTCCCGATGATCAAGTAGGTGCCGTTATGGGCGATTTACAAACCAGGATGGCCATAGTAGAGGGTATGGAAGCAGAAGGGCATTTTCAAAAAATCACAGCCAAAGTACCACTGGCACAATTGCACCAGTATTCTTCTTCTTTGAGAAGTTTGACACAGGGAAGAGCAAGATTTAGCATGCAATTCCATTCCTATGCACCGGTTGCAATGGAAGTACAGAAAAAACTCATGGATGCTTATAGCAAACACGAGGTAGACAAAGAATAGTGTAGGTTTTGTATCTTAGGATATCTTTTCATTTATCCTTTCAAGATGATTCAACCAAAACCAACCAATCGCCGTTTCATCGGCCTATTGGCTATTGCACTATGCTGCAGTTGGCAATTATTTGCACAACCTTTTTCTGATGCCTATTTCTCGGGCATGAAGTATCGAATGATTGGTCCACACAGAGGTGGAAGAACCGTAGGTGCAGTGGGTGTTCCCAGTCAGCCTTCGGTTTTTTACATTGGTGTAAACAACGGTGGTGTCTGGAAGTCCAATGACTATGGCCGTACTTGGAAACCCATTTTTGACAAAATGCGCACGGGTTCCGTGGGCGATATTGCTGTGTCAGAATCCAATCCCAATGTGATCTATGTGGGTTGCGGAGAAGGGATTCAAAGACCGGACCTCTCTGTAGGTGATGGCGTATACAAATCTGCCGATGGCGGAAAGACCTGGAACAATATGGGTTTGAACGATGGTCAACAGATTGGTGACATCATCATTGACCCCAAAGACGAGAACCGCATATTTGTGGCTGTCTTGGGCCACCCCTATGGACCCAACACCGAACGTGGTGTTTATAGAAGTTTGAATGGCGGCAAAACCTGGGAGCGGGTTTTATACAAGGACGAGAATACGGGTGCCGTTCAGGTAAATTTTGATCCCAATAATTCTAATATTCTATATGCTGATCTCTGGGCAGGTAGACAGGGACCTTGGGAAAATGGACAATGGAACGGACCAGAAAGCGGTTTGTTTAAATCAACTGATGGAGGAAATACTTGGAAAAAATTGACCAAGGGTTTACCTACACCTGAGCAGGGCCTGGGTAGGATTGGTTTTGGCATTGCACCCACCAATAGTAATCGATTATACGCTACTGTTGACGCAGGAAAGTATGGCGGTATTTATAGAAGTGATGACGCAGGTGAGTCATGGCAGATGATGAGTGCAGACGGCAGGTATTGGGGAAGGGGAAGTGATTTTGCAGAAGTAAAAGTGGACCCCACCAATGCAGATATTGTTTATAGCGCCAATGTGGTTACTTGGAAATCAACCGATGGGGCAAAGACTTGGACTGGATTTAAGGGTGCCCCAGGGGGCGATGACTACCACAGAATCTGGATCAACCCCAACAATCCTCAAATCATGCTGATTGCTTGTGATCAGGGTGGGATTGTAACGGTGAATGGGGGTGAAACATTTTCTTCTTGGTACAACCAACCAACCGCACAGTTCTACCACGTGATTACGGACAATAGTTTTCCCTATAATGTGTATGGTGGTCAACAAGAAAGTGGCTCTGTGGGTATTTCTTCAAGAGGAAACGATGGTCAGATTGGATTGCGTGAATGGCATCCAGTTGGCGTAGAGGAATATGGTTATGTTGCACCAGACCCGCTAGACCCCAATATTATTTACGGAGGCAAGATTACCAAATTTGACAAACGTACCGGACAGGTACAGAATATTGGACCAGAAGGCATCCGTTCAGGAAAATACCGTTGGGTAAGAACGGCTCCGGTATTGTTCTCACCACTTGATCCAAAGACCCTCTTCTTTGCGGGTAATGTCTTGTTCAAAACCACCAATGGTGGAAACAGCTGGCAGACCATTAGTCCAGACCTCACGCGCGAGGCTTGGGATATCCCAGCTAGTGTAGGTGTGTATACCACGGAAGAAATGAAAACCATGCCCAGACGTGGTGTGATCTACACGGTAGCACCTTCTTACAAAGACATCAATACTATTTGGGCTGGAACCGATGACGGCTATATTCAAGTAACCCGTGACGGAGGAAAAATCTGGAAAAACGTGACGCCTCCTGAAATTACTTCATGGAGCAAAGTGTCCTTAATGGATGCTGGTCATTTTGATGCCAACACCGTATATGCAGCAGTGAATCGGATTCGTTGTGACGATATGCATCCTTATGCATACAAAACCCATGATGGCGGAAAGACCTGGAAAAAAATCACGAATGGTCTGCCCGATAACGAACCCATTAACGTGGTACGTGAAGACCCTATTAGAAAAGGATTGTTGTTTGCTGGTTCAGAAAACGCGGTCTATGTGTCTTTTGACGATGGTGAACACTGGCAGTCTTTGCGCTTAAATATGCCCGCTACTTCTATTCGTGACCTAGTCATCAAGGATGATGATTTGGTCTTGGGTACACACGGTAGGGGTTTCTGGATCTTGGATGATATTTCACCACTGCGTCAATTGAGCAGCAAAACCTTGGATGCAAAAACGGTTTTATACAAACCCCAACAAGCTATTCGCGTGCGTTGGAATATGAATACAGACACGCCTATTCCACAGGAAGAACCAGGTGGTGAAAATCCACCCGATGGCGCCATCATCAATTATCATTTGTCTCAATCCGCTAACGATGTTAGCTTAGAAATTTTTGACGCTACCGGAAAATCTATTCGCAAGTATAGTAGTAAGGACAAACCCTATGCTATTCCAGATGTAAACATTCCTTTGTATTGGATTCGTCCACAACAGATCTTGAGTGCTGCAGCTGGTGCACACCGTTTTCTTTGGGATATGCACTACACACCCATTGATGAACCAGCTGAATTTCCCATGACAGCCATTTATCAGAACACACCCAAAGTGGCCAATTCACCATGGGTAATGCCAGGAGTGTATACGGTGAAACTGACTGTTGACGGAAAAACAGAAACACAAACCCTTACTGTAAAACTGGACCCTCGCGTAAAAGCAAGTGCTATTGATTTACAACAGCAACATGCTTTGTCCTTGGCCTGCTATGAAGGTAGATTAGCATCGCGCAAGCTGGGAGAAAATATTGCCGCTGCAAGGGCCAGTATTAAAACAAAAACTACGGCTGCTAATAAAGACAGTTTAAATGCTATTGACCAAGAACTGGCTACCATGGAAGGTTCCGGTAGGGCTAGCAGAAGAGGTGGTGGTGCTCAGGCGTCTCCAACAACAACTAGTGTAGAATCTGGATTTGCCGGATTGTTTGGTGTGTTTCATGAAACAGAAATGACACCAACTACACAAACCGCTGCAGCAGTAAAACAAGTACAGGAACAGTTGAAAACATTGGATACAAAAACCAAGGCCTTACTTGCAAAGTTGAGTAAGTACTAATGTAATAGAAACCTACGCTTTATCTGTTGATACAGGAAGCGTAAAATAAAAAGTGGAGCCGCTACCTATTTCACTGGTGAACCCAATGGAACCATGGTGGAGCTCCACTATTTTTTTAACAATGGCCAAGCCCAAACCTGTTTTGGATTCATTGTCTGTAGGTTGATTAGAAGTAGTGGTAAAGGGATTAAACAACGTGGCGTGATACTTTTGATCTATGCCCATGCCCTGATCCTTTACGGAGATGAGCAGTTTTTTGTGGTCTGATTGCTCCCATGTTAGTGATACAAAAATTGCTGTATTAGCAGGAGAATACTTGATTGCATTGGTGTACAAATTATTCACTACCTGAGTCATCCTGCTCTTGTCAAATGGTAGCATTATTTTTTCAATGCTAGTTTCAAAATGAATGGTTTGATGTTTTTTCTCAGCTTGGTATTGAATTAAATGAATGCTGTCTTTTAAAAATTGAACATAGTTTCCTTCTTCTAGATTCAGGTTGATTATACCAGATTGAATCTGACTAATATTCAAAGTATCATTCAAGATTTGCAAAGAATTAGTGGCAGATGTTTGTACCAATTCCATCCATTCCCGCATTTCAGCATTAATCTCCTTGTTGTCTAATACCAATTCAGAAATCATTTTAATAGCACCTACCGGATTCCTAATATCGTGTGCTGCCATTCCAATAAATTTGTTAAGTTCTGTATTGGATTTTTCTAGTTGTACATTGGTTTTTTCTTGTTCTAATTTCTGTTGTTTGATAATGGTCATCAATGCTTTTTCTTCATAATAGCCTTTGGAAGCATAGGCGGCAAGTAGAAAAATCAAAGATCTTGTGATATAGTTGACAACTTGATAAGCAGAATGGCTATAAACATGTGTGTAATTGTCAATGAGTTCCCAAACTACGCCAACAACTAGTGCAAAAAACAAAGAATACCAAAATGGATACTTGTCCTGATAAGAAAATAATAAAATGGGGATCACATAAAAAATAACCAGAGAAATTTCAAACACAACATGATAGTCAACAAAAGCTATTAGGATTAATAGCAAGATGGCTATCAACATTTTGGCCTGTGGCGTTTTGAACATGCTATTTTTTTATGAATATAAGAATTCTGAATTGGCTATTTCATTTGTTCCAAGTCCTTTTGTAAGCTGAACATCTGGTCACGGAGTCGGGCAGCTTCAATAAAGTCCAAGTCACGAGCCGCTTTTTCCATTTCCTTCTTGGTTTGCTTAATGGCTTTTTCCAATTGAGGTATGGTCTGATACGTTTCTTGCTCATCTGCTGCTTTGGAAGGAACCAAGGGCGCATCTTGTTGCAGGGCATAAGGATTGGATGGGTCATAACCCTTGATATCTAAGACAGAACCTTGAGCAAACACCTGCTCCCTACTCTTAATAATGGTCTTAGGCGTGATGCCATTGGCCAGGTTATGGGCAATTTGTTTTTCGCGGCGGCGATTGGTCTCGTCAATGGTTCTTTGCATGGACTCGGTCATCTTGTCTGCATAGAAAATGACAAAGCCATCCACGTTACGAGCGGCGCGGCCAGCGGTCTGGGTCAATGATTTTTCATTGCGCAAGAATCCTTCTTTGTCAGCGTCTAAAATGGCCACCAAAGAAACCTCGGGTAAGTCCAAGCCTTCTCGCAAAAGGTTCACACCCACCAATACATCAATCTCACCCAAACGCAATTGTCTCAAAATTTCTACGCGCTCCAAAGTGTCTACATCACTATGAATGTATTTTGATTTGATATTGATCCGAGCCAGGTACTTGTCCATTTCTTCGGCCATGCGTTTGGTGAGCGTGGTCACCAAGATTCGATCGCCTTTTTTCACGGTCTTGTCAATCTCGTCAAGCAAGTCATCTATCTGATTAGCACTAGGTCTAATTTGAATAGGCGGATCAAGCAATCCCGTAGGTCTTACCACCTGCTCTACCACCACACCACCCGTTTTCTCTAATTCATAATCGCCGGGCGTGGCACTTACAAAAATGGTTTGTCCTGTAAGGGCTTCAAACTCATTAAAGTTCAAAGGCCGGTTGTCCATAGCCGATGGTAGTCTAAATCCATATTCTACCAGCACCAATTTTCTACTTCTATCTCCACCATACATACCCGCCACCTGTGGAATGGTTTGGTGACTTTCATCTACCACCAACAAAAAGTCTTTGGGAAAATAATCCAACAAACAGAAGGGCCGGGTGCCTGGCTTACGCCGATCAAAAAAGCGAGAATAGTTTTCAATGCCATTGCAATAACCCAGTTCCCGAATCATTTCAATATCATATTCCACGCGCTCTTTGAGTCTTTGTGCTTCTATAAATTTACCCGTGCTTTTAAAATATTCCACCTGCGCCATCATCTCATCCTGGATCTCATGCATCACTTGCAGGATCATTTCCTTTGGCGCTAAATACAAAGTTGCAGGAAAAATAGCTGCTGTATCCATCACACCTATGCGTTTGCTATTGGCGGTATCAATGCTTTCTATTTCTTCAATCTCGTCTCCAAAAAAAGTAACGCGATAACCAAAGTCTACATAGGGTAGGTTAATGTCTACTGTGTCTCCTTTAACTCGGAATGTTCCTCTGCCAAACTCACCTTGTGAGCGATTGTACAATGCGTTGACCAAGGCGTGTAAGAATCCCTGTCTGGATATTACTTGTCCTTTGTGTATGCGAATGATTCCGTTCTCGTATTCGGTGGGATTACCCATACCATAGATACAACTCACACTGGCCACAACAATAATATCTCTTCTCCCACTTAGTAATTGAGACGTTGCTTGCAAGCGCAGCTTGTCAAGTTCTTCATTGATGCTGAGGTCTTTTTCAATATAGACATCACGCACGGGCATATAGGCTTCGGGCTGATAGTAATCATAGTAACTCACAAAATATCCTACCGCATTATCAGGGAAGAATTGTTTGAACTCGCCGTACAACTGCGCCACCAAGGTCTTGTTATGCGTGAGCACCAAAGTTGGTCGCTGCGTATTTTGAATCAGGTTGGCAATGGTAAATGTTTTACCACTACCCGTTACACCCAAAAGTGTTTGAAACTGCTCTCCATCATTTACATTATCAGTCAACTGCTTAATGGCAGAGGGCTGGTCTCCTGCGGGTAAATATGGTGCGTGTAAATTAAAGGGCATAACCTAGATTGGTCTGCTAAGTTAACCCTAATTTCCTGTTCTAAAAGGAAGCGCTGGTAAACCTGCTTCATTCACCAAATTGGGTTGGGCGGTTTCGTGCCAAGCAAATCTTACCTGCGTAGGTTGCTTTACAGCATCTGCTTGCAAGACAATTTTCTTTCCTTCAATACTGGCTTTGGCTTCTACAAACTGACCATCGGCGCCAGCCAGACTAAACCAATTGGGTGCTTTTCCGTCTGTGGTTTTGAGCGCGGCGTCTGTTTTAAAATTCAAGATGATTTTGTCATCCTTGATTTTCATGGACTGATAGGCCGGACCACTAAAAACGGTTTTCTTAAATCCATAATCCTTGGCCAAAGCTTGCAGTGCAAGTCTATGGCCTATCTCCCATTTATAGGGAGGGTGAATATCGCCCAGGTTATCTACCAGGTCTGTGGTCACTGCCATGCCTACTTTAGGTAGGTTTAAAGATGCTGCTTGTGCTTCCCAGAATTCGGGAAGTTTGTAAACATCGTGCGGTATTGGATCCTTGCGCTTGCTATACAAATGCGGTGCAAGCTGTACATAGTAAACCGGCATTTTTTTATCTGCGTATAAGTCTCTATAAGTATTAACCAATAATTCAAATTTTGCAGGATAGGTTGCGTGGTCGTGGATATTCAAATCTGATTCTCCCTGGTACCAAAGCATTCCCTTGATGGTATTGGGCAACATGGGTTTGATCATGCTATTAAACATTTGTCCGGGGTGTACACCATCTACTTTAAAATTGGGTCCTGTAACAGAGTCTTTTAAGGTTGGTGAATTTTGATAAGCCCAGTCTGGAATCCAGGGTTCAATTCTTGTTCCACCCCAAGAACTACTGATGATGCCAATGGGTACGCCAGTTTTTGCTTCAACCTCTTTGGCAAAAAAGTAGCCAATGGCCGATACATAATTCATGACCGTATCACTGGCGTCTACCCAACCCACAGATGGTAAATAGGGCTGTCTGGTATTGAGTCTTTCTACATAGAGATAGCGAATATTGTTTGACTTATTGGTATTGGCTTTTTCCATTTCCTGTAAGTCTTCCCCTCTTTTGGGTAAAGCGTATCTTTTAATTTTTCGGTCATAGGTATATTCCATATTGGACTGACCAGAACAAAGCCAAACATCACCTACCAAGATATTCTTCATGACTATGCTGTCTTTGTTCTCTGCGTAGATCACTAGGTTTCTATTGGTGGTGGAAGCTTTCATGGGATCCAGCTCTATTTTCCAAGCACCGCTATTGTCTGCCTGCACGGTTTTGCGTTGGTTGGCAAAAGCAACGGTCACTGATTTTGCAGCGGGGGCGGTTCCCCAAATCACAACGGGTTTTTCACGCTGCAAAATCATATTACTTGAAAAAGAAACGGGAAGGTTGAATTGGATAAAATTGTACAAGGGACAATTGGGAAGTGCGCGTATGCCGCTGATCACGGATTGGGCATTCACCCTAGCACCCGCTTCATTGGTATGGGTATGGTCTCCTGGAAAAAATGCTTTCACGGCAACATCGCCCATGGCATCATATTTATCTGCCGTAATACTATTGAGATCAACAAAATAAGCACCCGCTTCTTGTGCTGCTTGCTTGGCCCATTTGCCATAGTCTTTATCACTGCGCATCACTTTGCCCTCTCTAAATTCATTTCTAGGAATCATAGAACAAACAATAGGAATAGCGCCTTTTGCTTTTGCGTCTTTAATAAATTTCTTGAGGTACCAACCATAGCTATGTACTATCTCCACGGTACCATCGGCCCAAGTAAGTGCAACAGAATCTTCGGTTACGCCTTTTAGAACGCCACGATAACCCGCCTTAGAAGTATCCGGTTTAGAGCCTTCATTGTGTCCAAACTGCATCATCACAAAATCTCCTTTTTTCAAAGTAGACAAAACTTTATCCCATCGCTGTTCTTTGATAAAAGTTCTAGTGCTTCTTCCGGCCATAGCCTGGTTACTCACCGCAATTTTACTACTGTCTAAAAATTCACTGATCAAAGTTCCCCATCCCCACTGACCATTGGTCATGCTGTTGCGCACCGTACTGTCTCCAATAATATAGAGCGTAGGTCTATCGTCTTTCAGAGCGGTAAATGCCATCAATAAAAAACTGATGGTGATAATCGCAAGAGCTTTTGAATGCTTTTTCATGTGTTGAATTTTAAACTAACGGTTCTCGTTTAAAAAAATAAAGGCAATCCTAAGATCACCTTTATTTATATATCCTACGCTTGCCTGTAGAACTATTTGAAAGGCAGGAACCAGTTTTTCCTGTCCAAGAGTTTGGTCCTGGTTGCAGCTGCTGCTGGATTGCCGTCTTTGCTCAATTTATTAAATACCGCATTGGCCAAAATAGCTGGGTCATTTCTTCTGGTTGCAATACGCACCAGATCAGACCAACGGTGACCTTCATAAGCCAATTCTAAAGCGCCTTCATTTAACAAAGCACTTTCAATAGACAAAGTACTGTCTCCCACTATGGCCGCAGGGATTACCCTTGCACAACCACGGATCCCAGCATTTCTATGCCAGTCTCCCCTATACCTTGGGGTTTCTCCGTTTCTTGCGTCAAAATTATAAGGATAAGGCTCACTCAATGTGTTCATGATATTGGTTACATCCCTACCGGTTACACCTGGTGTAGGATCAAACGTGGTGCTGATTCCTTGGTTCAACAATGCAGCAGCCAGTCTTCTTCTACCATCCCTATTAGCCGCTTCTGCAAAATGTAAGTGCACATTTGAAACCCTGTTCAAGAACCACTGTCCGGGTTTTTGCAAAGGATTAATGGGTGTTAAACTAGAAGCGTCTAAATAATTGTAGAGGTATTTGACAATCACGGGTTGTCCGTTCAAAGTTCTCCAAGTAAAGTTGCCACGCGCGTCAAAAGGAAATCCATTTGATTGTGTTTGGCTATTCCATTTGTCCATGGCTTCTCTAGAAGGTTTGAGCAAATAAGATCCACCTGAATTAGAGAACATATTGACAAAAGGATTTTCTGGGGCAAAATTGCTGTTGAATGGAAGTACCCATAACCATTGTTGCATCCACAAATTATCTTGACCACGCGCAAACATAGAGCGCCATCCTTGGGTATTGTTGTCAATTAAAGAACCCTGATCAGCTTCTTTAAAACGGATATAGCCCACACACAAATCTCTATTATCTGCTACTGATGCAAAAGCCTGTCTGGATTGTTGGTAATATTGATCACCACCAATAGTGTACAAACCATTGGCATTATCAACGTCATAGCCATTGAGAACGGGTTCCATAATGCTGCGATAATAATTTGCCGCTTTATTATAGTTACCCTTCCACAAATTTAAATCGCCCAGTAGGGCAAATTTGTCAATGAAGAACCTACGGGTATTGGATCCGTCAACGTTTGTAACCAAACCTGTGTTGATGGTAGCACCCATGGGATAAGGTCTGGTATAAGGTAGGGCATTGGTAAAATTAACCAAGCTATCAAGCAATTGGTCAAATGTTACCACAGGATAATTAGCAACGTCTTTTGCAGAAGCCAAGGTTTCTAAAGGACTAGTTACATAACGTACTTGGTCACCCCAATGAATACCCAATTGCAAGTAAATCCAAGAACGCAGGGCACCAATATCAGAATAGCGTTGATCATATTCAGCCTGTTTAATCTTGTTGTCAGCCAACATGATTTTCAGGTTTTTCAATACGTCATTACAACTATTGATCACTGAATAATAAGGAGTAGGATCAGCATAAGGATTACCTGCTGTTACAGTATGCTGGTTAATCTCACGCATATAGGA
>Ga0247722_10001679_pt1 | contig 12051 bp, 2 predicted proteins | sample MSEWelMarce3H_FC_FD_189094 | JGI IMG/M metagenome (GOLD analysis project Ga0247722, IMG submission 189094) | Subsurface sediment microbial communities from gas well in West Virginia, United States - MSEEL Well Study Marcellus 3H_FC | ecosystem: Environmental > Terrestrial > Deep subsurface >... | reverse complement strand
CAATACGCCTTTGTGGCGGGATACACAGGCACCACCTATGCTTTGTGGCAATTTGATTATTCCAACAATTCACTTGCCTCTATTTACACAAATGCGGAGACGGAGACATTCGCCGGGTCCAAACAGATTCGCGCATTCTACGCGTTCGACTTGTCCAACATCATTTTACTCACGTATGATGGCAAGATGCGATACACGCAGAACGCCGGCGCCTACTGGACCACGGGTCTCATCGCCGATTACGGCATCACATCCTCTCTTTATAACAACATAACAACGGCGAATAACGACTCGACGATGTTCAGCATTTTGGGCCAGGGCATATACCGATTCGACAATTTGTCGACCGATTATACCCGCGGCGAGTGGTTCCAGTTGGAGAGTAACGCATACAAGCAGCGCGTCAATTCGTATTCCGTGGTGGCGCCGACTACTGCGGTGCGCGCCCCGACGTCGTGGTATTTCCTGGGAAGTAGAGACGCCATTGTATGGAACACCTTACAATCGGTCAGCACGGATGCGTTTACCGCGGGAGAGGAGCGCAATTACTCGATTGGACCGAGCGACTACCAGTATTATCGGTTGTTGATGACGAAGACCAGCGCGGGGGAGACTAGCGTGAATCTGGGCGAGTTCCGTATCCTCTATACGGAATATGGGCCGACGGGCACCACGGGGACCACGGGACCGACGGGACCGAGTGATACGGGGTCGACGGGATACAATGGCTGGAGAGGGTTTACAGGCCGCACAGGGCGCACGGGCACCACGGGTGCAACGGGAGACACGGGATACGCTGGCTGGACGGGTCGCACGGGCCAGACAGGACGAACAGGCCAGACCGGACCCACGGGAGCCACGGGCGACATGGGATCCACAGGCGCGATGGGTGGCACAGGACGACCTGGTTCTACTGGAGATACAGGCGAGAGAGGTGATACGGGCCCAACGGGAGCAACGGGAGCCAAAGGCAACATCGGTGCGTCAATTGATTATGACAATTATGTGCTGTCGGAAAAAGCCAGAGGCACGGTGTATGATTTTGCCTCGACCATGGATGGAATGGTGTTGTGGAATGATGCAAAGAGCTCAACGGAGTTTGATATATCTGCGTCATTAATAACAAAAATATACGACAAATCATCTGCCAATACGGCTTCGACCTTTTTTTTAGTTGAGACTAGTTCACGACCACTTATATCTTACCAAATGGAAGGAAATCTTACAAACTTGGGTACCGGTGGTTCATTATTGAATGGAACACTTGTAGGAACTGCATCTTACAATTCATCAATCTTTAAAAGAGGAACACAATCACTTCTATCAAATACCAGCTCATATATTAATATTTCGAGTGTGTCATTAACTGGTACGGGCGGATTGACAATCGCATTTTGGTTTTACAGGACAGGAGTTGGAACAGAAGAAGTATTATTTTTTAATAACGGTACTGGGTTAAAATTTCAAATTAACACATTTGGTGATGGTACAACTTATAACATGTATTTTGGATTTAATGGTTGGCCAACTAATTTATTTTATACATATACATCAATTAATGTATGGAACCATTTTGCTGTTACGCTAACATATTCTACAAACAACACATCAACCCATAAAGTTTATGGGAATGGTGTTTTGCGGACTACCCTTGCGGGTGTTCCATATCCAACATTTACATCTACCGACAATCGTGCAGGTAAATTTACAGGTTACTTAGATGACTTTCGTATATATAATAGTGTATTATCAGCATCCGATATAACAGCTGTATATAATTCGGATGTAACAAATATAAATTATACTGATAATAGTATTCCTACGTATAAACGTCAGCTCACCGAAAACATAATTAACAGCTATCCCGCCATTCAATTAATTAATTCAGGTTTTACAAGTCCGCTCGCAACCACCTATGTCGGTGCCACCTTTTCCTTTTTCATGGTCGCCGAGTTCAATACTCTCACGAGTTTGCCACGTATCCTCTCTTTTGGTCCAGGAACAGCAACCAATGACGCATCTTTGAACACCGCATTCATATTAACCGGCGATTCCACCTCTCTTTCTATTATTCGAAACAGTGTTGTATTCCCCGTCGGCTCCATAACACTTGGCACTCCCTATTTGGTTTCTGGTTATTTTGATGGAACCAATGTTTACACGGGTATCAACTGTGTCTATACTTCTTATTCGTCTACTGGCAATTTCACCATTGCCAAAACGGGCTTGGGAATCAACACATATGACAATTCGGGGTCTACGCATTCCACTGACTTTGGAGAAATAATCGCATACACATCGGCGCCGACGACTGACCAACGTACCAAGATAGAGGGCCAGCTCGCATGGAAATGGGGTCTCGCATCATCTTTGCCTGCTGGTCATCCTTACGCAGCATTATCACCATATCGAGTAGAACTCGGCGGATTTGTGCCATCCTATGTTCCAAACATTACAAGTGGAGGCATAGGTCGCATAATCAATACCAAGCCCATCGCATATTATCCCATGGAACTGACATCCGGCAGAAGAATTGGAAATGCTGCATCCATCGATGCGCTTCCCGACAATACCTACAATGGCCAGCCTTTTTACGATGCCATGATCATGGATGATATGCCTCTCTATTACACCTTTGACAACGACTCCGTTTCTGGGCAGCTTATAGGAAACAAGGCATCTGGTGTCTACATATATGATGCGTCGCTTTCTGCGTCAGCGGTGATATCAGGAACAAGCCAGTTTGGCACCGGTTCACTCACTCTATCAGCAACATCATCGATGACCCGACCAATCACGACGATTGGGCCTCTCGGCACATCCTTCGCATTCTGGCTGAAAACCGATTCAACTGCCAACAACGCATTTGCGTTCCTTTTCCGCAATAACGCGGATTCTACTCAGCAGGCCGTCTATTTCAGTCTGGTTACGGGCGGGTCATTTGTACTCGGCGTCGTCAATAGTTCTACAAGCAGCAGCACAGTAGCACCCGGAACCGTCATAAACAATGACACATGGAATCATTTTGTCTGGACACTTGGACCCGATGGCACATGGAGAATCTATTTGAATGGCGCATTGAATAACACATATACTGGCAGACTGTATCCCACCATCGGTGACAGAAATACGAATACCTGGGGCTCTGGATTTGACAATGCGCTCATCGATGAGTTCCAGCAATACAATCGTGCACTTGTCTTGGCAGAGGTTCAATCTATATATGCGGGTACAGTAACTTATAATAGCGGGTCCAATCCGGCAGTTGTTGCGACCAATTCCAAGTTTGGTACAAAGTCCCTCTATTTCCCGGGAACCACGTATAGTGGTGCTGTTGGTCTAAATCCGATAACATTTGCGATGTCAACCGCAGTAACCATTTCAGCATGGGTCAAGTTTAATTCATTGGATTCTGTACCCCGCACTATTTTCTCGATGGCCAATGCGACAAATGTTGTAGCAATGACAATGACAAATAACATTTCGGCGGTTATTAATAATTGGAATCACGTAGTACTTACTATTCAAAACTCTTCTCCTTTTACTTGGATACTCTATGTAAACAAAATACCATATACATATACAACTAATTCCATTGGACAAACACTAAGTGCCATTAATATGTCTACATTTACAAAATGTGGAATTGGAATTAATGTTGATTCTGATGCGGATAAGATGGATGGATACATCGACGACCTTCGCATATACAACACGACTTTTTCATCGGCCCAAGTTGCGCAGCTCTTTGATGGCAGGTCAGACCCTAATACTTTGGTATCATATTACACGTTCGACACAGAATCACGAAACATTGCCGGAAACCTCTTTGCCAATTATGCCACGGGCGCACCGGTTTATGATGCTGTTCTCGGAAACACATCACTTTTCACCATTTCGGGTGAACGCATGGGTTCCGGTTGCCTCTCTTTCCCCAGCACCAGTTACAGTGGAAATGTACAGCTGGGGCCAGTGTCTCTCGTTGATATCAGTGCGGTCAGTATCGCTACATGGGTTAACTTTTCATCCTTGGACGCAACACCCCGCACTGTTATCTGTCTTGGCAATACAGCAACCTCGAAAAGTATTTCTATAAGAGCCACAAACACACATTATAATCTTCTAGCAAGAGGCATTATTCAAATTTTGTATGTTGCTGTTGGAGGTAGTACAAACAGAATTGCGACAAGTCCAGATGGGATTACTTGGACCGGTCGTACAGGTACTTCCATTTTTTCTCAATACGGATATGGTGTTGCTTATGGCAATGGACTCTGGGTTGCCGTTGGACAAGGTGAAAACAGTATCGCAACAAGTACCGATGGGGTTGTATGGACCGGTCAGGGTACATCTATTTTTTCTACATTGGGACAAAGCGTAGCTTATGGCAATGGACTCTGGACCGCAGTTGGACTAGGTGGAAATACCATCGCAACGAGTACTAATGGGATTGCCTGGACCGGTAAAGGTACTTCTATTTTTTCTAGTGGCGGATATGGTGTTGCTTATGGTGATGGACTCTGGGTTGCCGTGGGACACGGTGGAAACATCATTGCGACGAGTACTAATGGGATTGCCTGGACCGGTCGCACGGGTACTTCCATTTTTTCTACTGCTGGACAAAGCGTTGCTTATGGAAATGGACTCTGGGTTGCCGTGGGACACGGTGGAAACACTATTGCGACAAGTCCCGATGGGATTACCTGGACCGGCCGGGGTACATCTATTTTTAATAATTCTGGAAGAGGTGTTGCTTTTGGAAATGGACTCTGGGTTTCTGTTGGTTCAGGTACCAACAGCATTGCGACGAGTACCAATGGGATTACTTGGACCGGTAAAGGTACTTCCATTTTTGCTAGTTACGGAAAGGGTATTGTTTATGGCAATGGACTTTGGGTTGCTGTTGGTGCTGGTGGAGGTGGAAATAACATGGCTACAAGTATCGATGGGAATATATGGACGGGTCGAACGGGTACTTCTATTTTTTCTGAAATTGGATTGGGTGTTGCTTATGGTGTTAGTAATGCGTTTGAAGAGAAGTTTGTCCAAATAGGAACACCGGTCACCAATTCTTGGACTCACATCGTCGGCACCATATCGAATGCCGCTACCAATACCTGGAATCTTTACATCAACGGCACGGCCACAGCATTCACAACCGATATGTCATCCGTAGTTTTACTCACGGTTGATTTGGCGTCTCTATACGACAACAACGGTGCCGGATACAACACCATCACCAATACCAACAAGATGCACGGGTTCATCGACGAAACACGCATATACAATCGCGCGCTCAGCTCCACCGAAGTGTCCGCCCTCTACAATACCGCATCTACTTTTTACATAGAAACCAGTCAAAATGTCGGCACGGCAACCGATATCTCCGTCACTTATTACACCTTGAAGTCATTCACCGGTCAAACCGGTCCAAACAATGGTGAAACGGGTCCCACTGGTCTAACTGGTCCCAAAGGCAATAGATGGTCCGGCGAGACGGGTCAAATGGGCCCAAGTGGCACAACCGGCGGCACTGGTCGCACGGGCACCACGGGTCCTCGGGGTCCTGTCGGCGCACAAGGCCCCACCGGTCCCACCATTGGAACTGGTCGCACTGGCCAAACTGGCCCCACTGGTCCCGCCACCGATGGTCCAATGGGTTTCCAGGGTCCCACCGGTCGTACTGGTCCCACCGGGTATACCGGCGACACCGGTCCGGAAGGGTCGTCTTCCAGAGGCTCAACTGGTCGAACCGGTCAAACTGGGTTGACCGGAGACACTGGCACAACCGGCGCCACCGGTGTCACAGGCCCCCAAGGTATTTCCGGCGTAGCCGTGGGCACCACAGGTACCACGGGTTCCACCGGTTCCGACGGCCCTACCGGCGACACTGGCATCACCGGCATCACAGGTTATACCGGTTTTATAGGCGCGTTTGGTCCTAGTCCAATGGGCCCCAATGGATTCCAAGGCACCACGGGTCCCACTGGACCCACGGGGCCTCTAGGTTATACCGGAATCACGGGACCAACTGGTTACACAGGTCCTCAGGGTTATACAGGCTCTACAAGCTCTACAGGCATCACTGGCCAAACCGGTCCCACTGGTCCTACAGGCATGTGGGGGCCCACCGGCCCTGACGGCACACTTGGCACAACGGGCCGAACCGGCACCACCGGATACCGCGGTCCAACGGGTCCTCTCGGTTCGACCGGCCGCCTCGGCTACATCATCATGTCCGCCGTCCCGCCCAAGCAATACGTGTTCCAAGACACGATGAAACACAGTCGCCAGCTCTATTCGAAAGCCATCACGCTCAATTCGTATTCTGTCCCCGACACGGCCATCCGCGCCTCGATACAGAGCGACGGACTCCGTCTGAACACCGACCTCGTCTACACATTTGGCAAGAACCGGCAGCCCGTTTATTTGGCGCTCGTCGGCAACACCACCGCCTACGGCAAAGCCGTCAGCCGAAACCTCTCTACATGGTCCCCGATGATAGACGCCTCTTCCACCGCCTTGTCGCGCGTGGTCTGGGACGGAATCAAGTGGATAATCACCTCCACGGCATCGCATTCGATTTCCACGACCTATGACCAAGTCACGTATCGCCGATACACGACCCCCAACGAATACGCCTCCATTGGATTCAATCCCCGCACAAACCAGTATGTCGCCATCGGCAACTCGGGTCTCTACAACAGTTTCGATTCGCTCAACTGGACATCCAATCCATCCGGCACGGCGCTCATCAACAATGCCTCCAATTACCACAATGGCAAGGTGGTGTGGAACGGGGCTATCTGGGTGGCCGCCGGCAACGGCGGCGTCAATTCGCTCTTGTACAGTGAAGACGGCGTGAATTGGTACAGCGGCGGCTCCGGTATATTCGACACAGCATATGGCTCATTCGATGTGGCCTGGTCGGGCTCAGTTTGGGTGGCGGTCGGCGCACCCGCGGGCAATCGCGAAGCCATCGCGTGGAGCACGGATGGCCGGTCTTGGACAACAGTGTCACTTGACCAAGCCATTCTCAAGAGCAAGAACAATGCCGTATATGGTTCAAACAAACCAGTCAGTATCGAATGGGACGGCATCACCTTCGTGGTAACACTCGACTACCGCGTGAGTGCTGGAAACCACAATTACATAGTCAGTTACGATGGCATCACGTGGTCGCACACGCAGGGCACCATCATTTACAGCGCGAATATTGCCAAATGGACGGGCTCCAACTTTGTGATTGCGGGCGAAGACCCCGTGAACAGCATTTTGATAAAACAGAATGGCGGGTATGCGGACTGGCACACCTCTCACGCGCCGTACAATTCGACGGTTTATGATATAGAGGCAAATACCGAGTTCCAAAATATCATTGTGTTTCCCAGAACGCTGATAATTGCGGGCAAAAACCATAGCCACGATGGTGCCACCTGGACCGACAACAGTATGAACCTGGGATTAATCCTAACGACGACGGTTAATAGCGCGGCGACCAATGGCCGGCGCTGGGTAGCGGGCGGATTAGGAACTGCCTTAGGTTCTCAGAACACACTCGCGTATAGTCGCGACGGCCACACTTGGTTCGGCGGCGGTGCCGACATCTTCACCACAAGTTGTGCGCGAATTGTCGCTGGAACCTACGGATTGTTAGCACCTTTCAAACCGATTCTCCAATTTCGACCTCCAACTCAGGAGAGGCCGGAAGCACCCTTGTGGGTCGCCGTCGGCTCTGGTCTCAATTCTCTTGCCTACAGTTACGACGGCATTTATTGGGTCGGGCTGGGCACACCGTTCTTCGCTCAAGGCACGGCGCTTGCTTATAACGGACATACGTGGCTCGCAGGCGGTTCCACCGGGTCGGCATACAGCGACGACGGATTCAACTGGACCGCAACCACGCTGTCAAGTGTCGTCGATATCTTGTGGACCGGTTCATTCTGGCTGGCTGCTTGTTCGACCGGACTTTATACGAGTGGCGATGGCAAAGCATGGGTCGCCAATACAGCACTGGCTGGTTATACCATCACCGGTCTCGCCTCTCATAACAACGAAATATTTGCCTTATCTACCGGTGCGATTTATATAAGTAAGCAAGACCTCGGCAACTGGACGAGCCATTCCTTTGGCGGCTCGACGCCTATCACGGGGTTCGCCCATACCGGCACCGAATACTTGTTCTCATCTGGCACCAGCATCTATCGGTCCGGTGACCTGACCACTTGGACGACCACGATTCTATCTAGTTTTGTGCCAGCGATTTCCATCAACAATTCATCCTCGGGCACAGCCATCGTGAAGCCGATGATAGTCGCCTGTTCGGACAGCACCTACAATACACTGGGCTACAGTTACGACGGGGTCCAGTGGTACGGATGCGGCAACTCGGTACTCCAAACGCGCGCCAATCACGCGGCGTGGAACGGCTCCATCTGGGTCGCCGTGGGTCTCTCTGTTAGCACGTGGTTCGCCATCAGTCGCGACGGTATCCATTGGCAGCAACAAACCGACTCTACATTTGTAGAGGGATACCAAGTGGCGTGGAATGGCACGCTCTGGGTCGCGGTGGGCGAAGGCGCCGCGCATTCGATTGCGACGAGTCCGGATGGCATCTTGTGGACTGGTGTCGCTGGTTCAAAGACATTGTTTTCCAATAGAGGCACATCGATCGCCTGGACGGGCGCACAGTGGGTCGCTTATGGGTCACCGGCGGCCACGGCGACGAGTGTAGACGGGCTCATCTGGACAAGCAGTCCCTACATTGTCGGGGACATAAGCAGTGTGCTGATCACCGGGTCTTCGACGGCCTCTACAGGGACGGCGGCCAATGCGTTTGACAAATCGGCGGCAACGACATGGACATCGGATGCCGGTCTCTACAATGGAGGGGGGCTATATACTGGGTCAGCGACCCTGGGTTCAATCGCGGGCGAGTGGCTCCAATACACACTGGGGTCGCCCGCCGTCGCCCAGCATTACTCGGTCTGCGGTCCAGCGAACAACCAGTTCCCCAAGGCGTGGACAGTGCTTGGCTCGAATGATGGCAGCACATGGACGACCATCGATGTCCAAGACCTGAGTATGGCGACCCCGACACTCGCCACAAATCTTCTCTTTTCGACGACAAATACCACAGCATACTCGAATTACGCGGTCGTGTTCCAGAAGACCACGGGTGGGTCATCAGTGTCTGTCACAATACATGACTGGTTTTCACCATCTACTGCGGCATTGTCCAAGTATCATCGCGTCATAAATACGAAGAAATACGTGGCCTCTACGGTTTCAACTGGATATTCTACTTTGATGTACTATAGAGGCATAAGTTTTAGTACCAGTCAATTGAATGGACAAACGCAGAACACGGGATTTGCGGACCCGGGTGTCCAGTTGTCCTCGTATTCTTACAACGGGCAATACAGTGTGATAACGGACTTTTCCAATTCTGCGGTATACTACAACACGGACTTCTCGCAAAATCAATTGTCGACCGCGACGCTTCCTACAACTATCGGAAACAAGCACACGTCGTGCTACAATGGCGCCTTCTTCTTTGTAGGAGGCAGCGGCACGACGCGAATCCTTTACGCCCACGAGAGCGACTTGACCACGTGGTATAGCACGGCCAACGCGGACACGGTGTTTGGCGGGGGCGCCATCTTGTCGCTTGTTTCGAATCCGCAAATTGGGTTCGTGGTTTCACCGAATACGGTGTTTGTGACGCCGGGAGATAAGTTGTCCATCTCGGCGCCGAGGTTTTATGACGAGAATGTAGAGAAACGCGGGGCGACATTCACGGTCTCATTAATATAGAGGTATTAGTCGGTGACCCTTATTAGAAACCTCTCTCGATAACCATTATCCCTCTATTATATACCAATGTCATTTAGTGATTACATCAAGATGAAAGCACTCAAACAAACCAAGAATCTACACCGTGTCGGTGCGAATATAACATATTTGACGAGCGCCGATATGATACAGCACAAACGGATTTGTACCATATTGGACACCGAGGAGCGCGACGAATACGGCGACGTCATTGAGAAAAACATGTTCAGCATTCCGATTCTGGTCGATATGAACGACTGTTTGGCAAACACATACAAAGGCACGTCGACGACGCCGGTGGTCAATTCAACGCCGCGATTCACGACGCAGAATGTGAAACTATCGAAAAACAAGCCGATATTCTAGTAAAAAGATACATCGATATTGTATAATGCCATCATTAACTGAAATATACAATGCAAATGTTTCCAGACTTAACGCACAATTGAATATTGAAATACGTAAGATTAATTTAATGCGAATAAGTAAACTTTTAAGGAAAATAAAAATTGTCAGCATAATTAATTATTTTAATAATTATTTAAAAAAAATAACTGACAAATATAATCAGGATATCGCGGTAGGAAAAAAAACAGCATTATTGGTCGGAGTAAATTATATAGGAACTCCCTACAATTTGTATGGATGCATCAATGATACCAAAAATATAGAAGACCTTCTCAAAAATAAATACAATTTTACAAATATAACATTATTAAATGATGAAACACCAAATAAACCAACAAAACAAAACATATTAACCGGATTGCAAACATTGTTATCCAACACCAATTCAGGAGACACCGCGTTTTTTATGTTTAGCGGACACGGAACCTGCACAGTGGATTTTAACAATGATGAGCAGGACGGCCAAGATGAAGTCATTGTGCCGATAGATGCATACTCAATTAATACATGCATAATAGACGACGAATTAAACAAACTGATACGCAACACATTAAAGCCGGGAGCAAAACTGGTTGCGTTGTTTGACAGCTGTTTTAGTGGAACTATGCTGGATTTGCGATATACATATGGATATCCAGATAATACAAATGAATTGGAAACTGATGGCGATGTGTATATGATAAGTGGTTGCACTGACCAACAAATTAGCGTGGATACGGTTGCGCCAATCAATGGAAAGGAGATGAACTCGGGTGCAATGACGTATGCGTTCTTGACAATGATACAAGAAGCCGCAAGTATGGGTGATTTAGTATCGAAAATGCAGACATTTTTGAAAGACAATGGGTATTGGCAGTACCCTCTGTTGTCATCAGGAAAAAAAGTAGATTATAGCAAAACAGGGTTTCTATAAATGCGCAAATGCCACCTATGATGGCCGATCGTCTCCTTTAGTCGTCATACTTTGCCATTAGTGACAGTTATCGAAGAATATTCAAATATACCTACGTGTAAAATAAATAAATACAAAACAAGGGTTTGTATTTATGACGAGTCAACAATTATCTTCACAGTTCATATAATGCCTTATACGATTCGGAAAGTGAGAGGCCGACCGTGTTATCGTGTGAAAAACCGTAAAACCAAGCGTGTTCTTTCCAGATGTGCCAGCAAAAAAAACGCCAAAGCGCAAGTGCGGCTTCTCCATGCCATCGACCACAATCCGGATTTTCAGGTGAGGGGACCTACACCTTAGAGGCACGTCGCGACAAGTTGTCCAAAGGTCATTTCGCTCATATCCCTGTCATAGTAGAGTTTCAGAAAACACCGCATACAAACGAGCACATCTACAATGGAGTTGTGTAAATTGTCCGGTGTAGAGGCAAACTGATGCCGATATAATTCCAGCAGCGTCGGCCATTTCTTATAAGGTTTTTGCCCCGGTTTCTCCACCATGATATTACAAATGTTCACACTTGACCGCATCGTACAGAACTGGATTTTGCTCGGGCCATCGGGCTGAAACATATTAATGAAATTCGCCCGCGGATGGTCGCGATTCCGTTCGACCTCGATTTTCACCATCGCACTATCAAAGCTGTGGTTGTGCGCGATGACCATGGTCGCCTGGTCGTATGCCCTACTGAAATGTAGGAGCGCATCCACAATATGGATGCCTTTCGACTCGCACATGTCGCGGGTGATTCCGGTGAGCTCTGTGATTTTGGGGGAAATCACGACGTCGGGCCCGACCTGAATATAGTAATTGTGCGTTTCCTCTATGACATTGTCTTCTACATTGTATAAGAT
>Ga0247722_10001678_pt1 | contig 12064 bp, 10 predicted proteins | sample MSEWelMarce3H_FC_FD_189094 | JGI IMG/M metagenome (GOLD analysis project Ga0247722, IMG submission 189094) | Subsurface sediment microbial communities from gas well in West Virginia, United States - MSEEL Well Study Marcellus 3H_FC | ecosystem: Environmental > Terrestrial > Deep subsurface >... | reverse complement strand
CCGAAGACCAATCCGTGCTCGACCAAGGTATTGCCTCAATGGCGATATGAACCAGGCCAATCGCGAACAAACTATTCGCCGTTTAAAAGCCAGTCAGATTGACGTGATTGTTGCGACTGACGTTGCCGCACGTGGTCTGGATGTTGAACGTATCAGCTTAGTTATTAACTACGATATTCCGTACGATAGTGAAGCATATGTGCACCGCATCGGCCGTACAGGTCGTGCCGGCCGCGAAGGTAAAGCGATTCTGTTTGTATCGCCACGTGAGCGTCGGTTATTGCGCACAATTGAATTGGCGACACGTCAACCAATTGAAAAAATGTCATTACCGTCAGGTCAAGTGATCGAGCAGCGCCGGATCCAATCGTTCCGTGAAGTGTTGGCAAATACAATTGAAGCGAAAAATTTAAGCTTCTTCCAAGACTTAATTAACGACTGGCGTGAAAAGCTGGAAACGACAGATGCTGATTTAGCTGCTGCACTGTTGTTCATGGCACAAAAAGGTCAACCACTGAATGTGGCTGGTCAGTTCCCAGAGATCCGTGAACCGCATGCTCGTGGTGAGCGTCCAGATCGGGGTGAACGCCCAGCTCGTTCTGAGCGTGGAGACCGTCCAGAGCGTTCTGGTGACCGTCCAGAACGTGGTCCACGTCCACCGCGTCGTGAAATGCAAGGGAACTATATCAACTATCGGATTGAAGTCGGTAAAGAGCATGGTGTGCGCGCTGGCGACATCGTTGGTGCTATCGCTAACGAGGCAAACATCGACAGCCAGTTCATCGGTAACATCAAGTTATTTGACCATTTTTCTACGGTAGAATTACCAGGTGATATGCCAGCAGAAGCATTCCAGCATCTGAAAAAAGTTTATGTGCGTAAGCAGAAACTGAATATCAGCGTTGATACTGGTGGTCCAGGCCCAGAGCGTGCAGATCGCCCAGAGCGTTATCAGCGGACGGGTGCCGACAGAGCCGATCGTGGTGATCGTGGCGCTTCAACTGCAGGTACCGGAGCTCGTCCAGGCGCTGCACCGAAAAAACCACGGACTCGTGAAGGTTCGTAAGTTAAACCTCCTTTAGCATCCGTTAGAGTGAAAAACCCGCATATTGCGGGTTTTTGTTTTTGTGCTGCATATTGAAATGCCTTGAGGTTTGGCGTGGAGTCCCCACATCTAGGTAAATGCTTTGGAGGATCTGTCGATGATTATTGCCTGCCCGCACTGTGCTGGTTTAAACCGCTTACCTGCTAGTCGACTGACTCAACAACCGGTCTGTGGTAAATGTAAACGTGAGTTATTTGTTGGTAAGCCGGTTGATATTACCGCAAGTAACTTTGTGAATTTGGTACAAAAATCTGATTTACCGGTAGTGTTAGATTTTTGGGCTGGTTGGTGCGGTCCTTGTCAGAGTTTTGCACCGACTTTTGCACAAGCAGCGGCAGAGTTAGAGCCTGGATTTCGCTTTGGTAAAATAAATACCGAAGTGGAACAACAGCTCGCTGCACAGTTTCAAATCCGTTCGATCCCAACCTTGATGCTGGTGCAAAATGGTGTCGTGATCGCACAATTGTCAGGAGCTTTGCCAAAGACACAATTCTATCAATGGCTACAGCAACAAAGTGCGCAACTGGCCCGAGCTGACTAGAACTGGATTTGGTGTCCGGGAATAAAATCATTTTAACTTGATGCTGACCGCCGCTATTTAGCGGATTTATAGACACAGCAGCCACGTATCGATAAACCAAGGAATAAATGCATATGAATAAATTCAGTTTGACCAGCCCAGATATTCAGGAAGGGCATTTCATGGCTAAAACATTTGAATTTAATGGCTTTGGTTGTGATGGTCCAAACCTTTCGCCGGCATTAATGTGGCAACACGCACCTGCTGGGACCAAGAGTTTTGCTGTGACTGTGTTTGATCCGGATGCACCAACTGGTTCAGGATTCTGGCATTGGCTGGTACTTGACATTCCGCTCAATATTACCGAATTCGCGCGTGGCGCAGGCAATACTGCTCTACCGGCAGGTTGCCGAGTTTTTAATAATGATTATGGAATGCAACAGTTTGGCGGTGCATGTCCACCAGAAGGCCATGGCATGCATCGTTATCAGTTTACGGTTTGGGCTTTGCCAGAACCGTCATTGGGAGTGCCGGATGGCGCTAGTGCAGCCGTAGTTGGTTTTATGCTGCATGCAAATGCACTTGGTAAAGCAACGCTAACCGCAACTTACGCGCGTTGAATCTTGCCTCGTGTTCGTTAGCAAAAAGCCGGCAATTTTGCCGGCTTTTTACGTTATTTTCCGATACAAAAGCTGGAAAAGATCCGGCCAAGCAGATCATCTGAGCTGAATTCACCGGTGATTTCATTTAAATATTGCTGTGTTATCCGCAGTTCTTCGGCCAGCAATTCACCTGCCAGGTGGTCATGTAGCTGTTGTTCACCTATCGCCAAATGGTCTGACGCACGAGCTAGTGCATCGAGATGGCGGCGGCGTGCGATAAAACTTCCTTCAACATTCGCTTCAAATCCCATACAGCTTTTGAGATGTTCACGCAGCTCGTCCAAGCCTGTTTTATCTTTTGCCGATAAACGAAACAGCGGATATTTGCCATTTTGTTCGCTGCCGATGCTTTCTCCGGTCAGATCTGCTTTATTCCGGATCACGGTGATGCCGAGCTGCGCTGGGATACGGGCAATAAAGTCTGGCCAAATTTCTGCCGGATCGGTGGCTGGTGTGGTGGTGCTATCAACCATAAACAACACGCGGTCGGCCTGCAGGATCTCCTGCCAGGCCCGTTCGATGCCGATCTGTTCAACTTTATCTGTTGCGTCGCGCAAGCCTGCAGTGTCGATGATATGAAGTGGCATCCCATCGATATGGATATGTTCACGCAGAACATCGCGAGTGGTGCCGGCAATTTCAGTAACAATTGCTGCCTCGCGTCCGGCCAATGCATTTAACAAACTGGACTTGCCAGCATTTGGGCGACCGGCGATCACTACTTTCATGCCTTCGCGCAGAATACTGCCTTGTGTGGCTTGTTTTTGGATACTGGTCAGATCATGACGGATAGATGCAAGATCGCCTGAAACTTTACCATCGGATAGAAAGTCGATCTCTTCGTCAGGGAAATCAATCGCAGCTTCGACATACATACGAAGATAAATGACTTTTTCGACGAGAGCATTGATTTGGCGCGAAAATTCGCCCTGCAAAGAATGCATTGCGCTGCGGGCTGCTTGTTCGCTACTCGCGTCAATTAGGTCGGCAATGGCTTCGGCTTGAGTTAAGTCTAGTTTGTCGTTTAAAAATGCCCGTTCAGAAAATTCACCTGGGCGCGCGATACGAAGGGCAGGTAAACGCAGAATACGGCGCAATAACATGTCCAGTAAAACTGGGCCGCCATGACCTTGTAGTTCCAAGACGTCTTCGCCGGTAAACGAGTTCGGTCCGGGAAAATATAGGGCAATACCTTGGTCGAGCACGGATTGGTCTTCGGCACGAAATGGCAGATATTCTGCAACTCTTGGTTTAGGCACTCGCCCTAATATCGCTTGCGCGACCATAGCGGCTTGTGGGCCTGAGATGCGAATGATGCCGACGCCAGCGCGCCCTGGCGCTGTAGCTTGTGCGGCAATGGTATCGGTTGCGTACATACCGTATTCCTTGTGACTTCAGATAAAAAAATGGCCATTACAAGTGTAACGGCCATTGTTGGTTCAGTGAGAATAATCAGCTACGAACGTGTAAGCCTTTTTTCTCCATCCCTTTGTAGATATACAACATTTGCGCAAGTGAGATCAGGTTGCTGACAACCCAGTACAACACCAGACCGCTTGGGAAGATGATAAAGAACAAGCCAAATACCACAGGCATCCACAGCATAATTTTCTGCTGCATCGGATCCGTAACCGTCACTGGGGTCAGTTTCTGCATCGCGTACATGCTGACAATATACAGAGCTGGTAACACCAAGTACGGGTCCATCACTGATAAGTCTTTAATCCAGAAGATGAAAGGTGCCTGACGTAGTTCGATACTTTCGACAAAAACGAAGTACAGAGCCAAGAATATCGGCATTTGGATCAGCATTGGAAGACAGCCACCCATCGGGTTCACTTTCTCTTTACGATAAAGCTCCATCATGGCTGGGCCCATTTTCTGCTTGTCGTCTTTGTAACGGGCTTGCAGTTCATCGATTTTCGGCTTCAGATTGCGCATCTTCGCCATGCCTTCGTATTGGGCTTTGGTCAGTGGGAACATGACGAGTTTAATCAGCAAGGTGATGGCGATAATTGCGACGCCCCAGTTACTGACAAACATTTGGATTTTTTGCAGTAACCAGAATAATGGCTGTGAAATAAACCATAACCAGCCGTAGTCAACAGTCAGATCTAAGCCATGCGCGATCTCTGCCAAATTGGCTTGATCTTTTGGACCGGCATAAAAGGTCGCAGAGAGTGTTTTGCTTTCACCGGCAGCAATGCTGCTTTGTGGGCCACGTACACCGATAATGCCTTCGTTATTGTTAACTAAACTGAACAATTGATTTTGTTCTTCGGCTTGTGGCACCCAAGCTGAAACGAAGTAGTGTTCCAGCATGCTGACCCAGCCGCCTTTGGTTGACTGGTCCAGATTCTGGTCCTGCATGTCTTCGAAGGCGAATTTTTCGTAGCGTTGTTCAGTCGTAGAGTAAGCGCCGCCACGATAAATAGGCATCATCATGTTGCCAGATTTACCGTTATCAATGGTTTGTGCCAGATAATGGTATGGTTGGATTACTTTACTGCCATTGCTGGTATTGCTGACGATATAATCAACCCGGACATCATATTTGCCAGCGTTGAAGGTATAGCGTTTTTCAATTTGTAAGCCCTTGTGCTCCAGTTTCAAACTAACAGTCAGTTCAGTTTGGCCATCTGCCAGGGTAAATTTATCCTGAGAGACGCTATACACTGGTTTTGCCGTGCGTTTTTCGTCCGGACCGTCACCCAGTAAGCCACTTTGTGCGGTGTAGTTGAAGCCTGTCACCTGACGCATGAGTGAGTAAGGTGTACTGTCATCTAAGCTCAGAGTGTATTTTGGCAAAGTCAGGCCAATAATATCGCCGCCACGTGTATCAATTTTTACATCGAGCACATCGGTGGAAACTTCAATTACTTTGCCTGTTGTGGCGACAGCTGATTCAGCTGTATTGCTGCTCAGTGGGCCCGATGCAGATAATTGGGGTTCGGCACTGCCGGTTGGTGTGCTGACTTGTGTTTGTGCCGGCACAACTGGCTTTGGACCATAATCTTTCTGCCAATCTTGCCACAGAAAGAAACTGACGATTGCAAAGGCAATCACTAATAAACTACGTTGCGATTCCATGTGTGAGCTTATCTCTTTTGCTTTTCAGGAACGGGGTCTTCACCACCCGGATGTAAAGGGTGACATTTTAATAGACGTTGGGTGGTTAACCAACTGCCTTTTACAGCGCCAAAGCGTTCTAACGCTTCAACAGCATATCGCGAGCAACTTGGAGTAAAGCGGCAGCTGGGTGGAAATAGCGGGCTAATACAACGCTGATAACCATGAATCACTGTAATCAGGATTTTGGTTGGATAGCTTTGTATTGACGGGCAATTTTGCTCCATAAGCGCTCCAGTTGCTGGTGTAGCTCTGCGTTATCGGTATTACTGATATCGCCTTTGACCATCAGCACTATATCGACCGGTGGCAGTTCATGCTGATGCAGCCGAAAACTGTCACGGGCACAACGTTTAATGCGGTTACGATGGACGGCCAATTTAGCACGTTTTTTTGCGATCGTCAGACCAATCCGCGGATGATCAGATTGATTGGCTTTGCATAGGATAGTGAAGAGTGGGGAAGCGACCCGGAACGGGTTCTGGAACACATTGTCGAATTCGCGGGGAGTTAACAGTCGTAACTCCCTGCTGAAGGTATAGCTGACCACGCAGCGCTTTAGATAACTGACTAGACAGTTAAGCGCTTGCGGCCTTTAGCGCGACGACGTGCTAAAATTGCACGGCCATTTTTGTCCGCCATACGTGCACGGAAGCCATGGTTGCGTTTTTGTTTTAAAACGCTTGGTTGAAAAGTTCTTTTGCTCATTTTCTTCGTCCGTCCGGTCGATAATTACTAACTGAATCTGAGTTTTAGTTAGTACCAAAACGCAGCGATTTAAAAAAGAGCGCGAATTCTAAGTATTCTGCCTCTGCTTGTCAATGCGATCCTTGGTTATTTAGCGATCAGATCCAAGATCTTTTACAGTTGTCCACAGGCTTCGTCCGATATTGGGATAATATGTGCATGAATTGATATTCCGCCCTGATATATGCCAGAAAAACAGTCACGAATTGGCCGGTATTATTAAATTGTCTAAAAGATAAAAGTGTTTAAAAAACATATGGATAACCTGTATTTTATTCAATCGCCCACTTTTTCAAAAAGTCAATATTGCAGTTGTGGATAAGATCAGACCATAATGCGCCTCTTTCCCTAACACCTGCCTTGTCAAATACTAATTATTCGGGGCTGCTGGAGATATGGTGTATCAGTCAGTATGGCAAAATTGCCTTGAAGCGTTGCAGTCAGAACTGCCAGCTCAACAGTTTAGTATGTGGATCCGTCCATTGCAGGCTGACAGTTCCCATGATGCGCTTACTCTTTTTGCGCCGAATCGGTTTGTGTTGGACTGGGTTCGCGATAAATACTTAAATAGAATCAATGAATTAATTCATGACTACTGTGGCGATAATGCGCCTCGTTTGCGTTTTGAAGTGGGCAGTAGCCAAAAAGCACTGAAAGCAAACCCAGTCGTTCAGACCCGTATTGCCCCCATGGCCGCTGCGCCGGCAGTTGTTGCAGAGCCTGCCCCGAAGACGATTGTCCGGAGTAATGTACGGGCAAATTATACTTTTGATAATTTTGTCGAAGGTAAGTCGAACCAATTAGCCCGCGCGGCTGCTAGTCAGGTAGCCGACAACCCAGGTACAGCCTACAATCCATTGTTTTTATATGGCGGTACCGGTCTGGGTAAAACGCATTTATTGCATGCTGTTGGCAATGGTATTTTGGCGAAAAAGCCGGATGCGAAGGTCATTTATATGCATTCCGAGCGTTTTGTACAGGATATGGTCAAAGCGCTGCAGAATAACGCCATTGAAGAGTTTAAGCGGTATTACCGTTCAGTCGATGCATTGCTTATCGATGATATTCAGTTTTTTGCAAAGAAAGATCGTTCCCAAGAAGAATTTTTCCATACTTTCAATGCTTTACTTGAAGGTAATCAGCAGATCATTTTGACATCAGATCGCTATCCGAAAGAGATTGATGGCGTGGAAGAACGGTTAAAGAGTCGATTCGGTTGGGGTTTAACCATTGCGATTGAACCGCCAGAGCTGGAAACTCGGGTTGCGATCCTGATGCGCAAGGCGCAGGAAAACAACATTCGCTTGCCGGAAGAGGTGGCGTTTTTTGTCGCGAAGCGTTTGAGATCGAATGTCCGCGAATTAGAAGGTGCATTAAACCGCATCACGGCGAACGCCAATTTTACCGGCAGGCCGATCACCATTGATTTTGTCCGTGAATCGCTTCGTGACTTACTGGCACTGCAAGATAAATTAGTCACGATTGAGAACATTCAGAAAACTGTGGCGGAATATTATAAAATTCGTGTCGCAGATTTGTTGTCAAAACGTCGTTCGCGTTCAGTCGCTCGCCCACGGCAGATGGCGATGGCCTTATCGAAAGAATTGACCAACCATAGCTTGCCGGAGATCGGCGATGCGTTTGGCGGACGCGATCATACAACTGTATTACATGCTTGCCGGAAAATTGAGTCATTGAAAGAAGAAACTCATGAAATCAAAGAAGATTTCCAGAATTTAATCCGGACATTGTCATCTTAATAGGGACTTGTTATGCATTTTATTATTGAGCGTGACGCTTTATTAAAACCATTACAAATGGTATCTGGAGCGATTGAACGTCGCCACACCCTACCTATTCTTTCTAACGTATTGCTCGATGTCGGTGCCGACCAAATCGCGTTGACTGGGACAGATCTTGAAATCGAATTGGTTGCTGCTGCATTGCCGCAGCAAGTGATCACGCCCGGTCGGGTCACTATTCCGGCAAAGAAGTTGTTGGATATTTGTCGCTCATTGCCCGAATCATCTGTGCTCACGCTGCATTTACAAGGTGAAACTTGTGTTCTTAGTACAGGCAAAAGTAAATTCACTTTGGCGACATTAAGCGCCAGTGATTATCCCAATCTGGAAAGCTGGCAAGGTGAAGTTGAGTTGGAACTTAGCCGGTTGCAGTTACGCAAGTTACTCGATGATACGGCTTTTTCGATGGCAAACCAGGATGTGCGTTACTATCTGAACGGCCTGTTGTTTGAAGTCGATAACGGAACGTTACGCACTGTTGCGACGGATGGTCACCGCTTAGCACTGAGCTCGATGGAGCTGTCGGTCACTGCGGGCCAACAAAAACAGGTGATCATCCCGCGAAAAGGTGTGTTAGAGCTCATGCGCCTGCTGGTTGCTGATGATCAAATGATTCGTTTGAGTATTGGCCAGAATCATGTGCGCTTAACTGACAGCCAATTTAGTTTCAGTAGTAAATTAATTGACGGTCGTTTTCCAGATTACCGCCGTGTATTGCCGCGCAACAGCTCCCGTCAGTTAACTGCACATCGCTCGGTGTTAAAAGATGCATGTGTACGGGCGTCTATTCTGTCGAATGAAAAGTATCGTGGTGTGCGTTTTACGCTAAATCCGCAAGAGTTACAGATCGTTGCCAATAACCCTGAGCATGAACAAGCTGAAGAGGTCATTGAGATTGAATATAGCGGCGATACCTTAGAAATTGGTTTTAATGTTGGTTATGTTCTGGATGTACTCAGTACGCTAAACACTGATCTGGTGATCATGCATTTGAGTGATGCAAATTCCAGTTCTTTAGTTGAAGGGGTGGGTAACCCTGGTGCCTTGTACGTCGTGATGCCGATGCGACTTTAAACGATGGCCTTAGTGTCGTTGCAGCTGCATGATTTTCGCAATATCGCTGCAGCACAACTTGAGTTTGCGCCCGGCTGGAATTTAATCTGCGGTGCCAACGGCAGCGGCAAAACTAGCCTGTTAGAGGCCGTTTATTTGTTAGCGCATGGGCGGTCATTTCGGACGGCGAAATCACATAAAGTGATTCGCCACGAAACCGCGCAATATACCTTGTTCGCCCGCGTGGATTGGTCGATGCAGCAAATTGCGCTTGGCATGCAGCGTAATCGGCAAGGTGATTGGCAGGTTCGTTTAAACGGTGAGTCGGTACAGCGCTTGGCTGATTGTGCCAGCTTGTTACCTGTGCAGTTATTGCAGCCAGAAAGTTTCCGTTTGTTTTTCGGTGGCCCGCGAGAGCGGCGGCAGTTTTTTGATTTGGGATTGTTCCACGTGGAACCTTCTTTCTACGATATATGGCTGCGTTTTAATAAGGTATTGAAGCATCGTAATGCTTTATTAAAAAACAGGCAGGCTTATGGTCCACAGTATCAATATTGGGATCAGCAATTTGTTGAGCTGGCACTGCAGTTACAGCAATTGCGCCAGCAGTATTTGCAGTCATTGCTAACAGAGCTGTTACGGCTGACGGTTGATGTCGGGAGCTTGGTTGGATTGCAGTTGGAATTGGCGCCAGGTTGGCAGGTTCGTAATGGCGACGCCGCTGAGTTAGCTCAACAACTGCAAGACAGCTTTGCGAGTGATTTAAAAAGTGGGTATTGCCTGCTTGGCCCGCAAAAAGCTGATTTACGCGTAAAGGTTGCCGGTGAGTATGTCGATGATGTGCTTTCTCGTGGACAACTGAAGGTGCTGCTGTTTGCGCTTAAAGTGGCACAAAGTAACGTGATTGCACAACGTGGGCATAAACAGCCTTTGTTGTTAATCGATGATCTGGCGTCTGAGTTGGATGACCAATCCAAACGCCAGATTTTCAATTTTTTAGATCAACTACAGTCGCAGGTGTTTATTACTGCGATTGAACCTGACCAAATATTACCGCATCTCACTCAGGATGCGGCATTGTTCCACGTGGAACATGGGCAGATAAAACGGACGGATGATGATGGCCGAAGAACATAACTACGATTCCTCGAGTATTAAAGTACTAAAAGGTTTGGATGCGGTTCGCAAAAGACCAGGTATGTACATCGGGGACACCGACGATGGCTCAGGTTTACACCACATGGTGTTTGAGGTTGTCGACAACTCGATTGACGAAGCATTAGCTGGATATTGTAGTGACGTGTTCGTCACTATCCATAGCGATAATTCAGTATCAGTGCGCGACAATGGCCGCGGCATCCCAACCGACATGCACGAAGAAGGCGTCTCGGCGGCAGAGGTCATCATGACTGTATTGCACGCCGGCGGTAAATTTGATGATAACTCGTATAAAGTTTCCGGCGGCTTACACGGCGTTGGTGTGTCAGTGGTTAATGCACTGTCAGATAAACTGGAACTGACCATCCGTCGGAAAAATAAAGTGCATAACCAAATTTATCGTTTGGGCGTGCCTGATGAACCATTGAAAGTCATTGGTGAGACTGACAGTACTGGTACAGAAATCCGTTTTTGGCCTAGTGATACGATATTTACCGACATTAACTTTCACTACGACATTCTGGCTAAACGCCTGCGTGAACTGTCATTCCTGAACTCTGGTGTCAGCATTATTCTGAGTGACGAACGCGACGACAAAAAAGACCACTTCAAATACGAAGGTGGTATCGAAGCTTTTGTGCAGTATTTAAATCGCACCAAAACGGCGATCCATCCAAAAGCTTTCTATTTTTGCTCATCACGGGATGACGGTATTACCGTTGAAGTTGCGATGCAGTGGAATGACTCGTTCCAGGAAGGCATTTATTGTTTTACCAACAATATTCCGCAGCGCGATGGTGGTACTCACTTAGCGGGTTTCCGCTCAGCATTAACCCGGGTTCTGAACACTTACATTGATGCTGAAGGTTATGCTAAGAAGATGAAAGTGTCCGCCACTGGTGATGACGCCCGGGAAGGTTTAACTGCTGTTATCAGCGTGAAAGTGCCCGATCCTAAATTCAGCTCGCAGACCAAAGATAAGCTGGTATCCAGCGAAGTGAAATCTGCAGTTGAAAGTGTTATGCACGAGAAGCTGAACGAATATCTGCTGGAAAGCCCGAACGATGCCAAAATCATCGTTACTAAAATTGTTGATGCGGCCCGTGCACGGGAAGCTGCGCGCAAAGCACGTGAAATGACACGACGCAAAGGCGCACTGGATATTGCTGGTCTGCCTGGTAAGTTAGCCGATTGTCAGGAAAAAGACCCCGCTTTATCTGAACTGTATCTGGTAGAGGGTGACTCTGCGGGCGGATCTGCCAAGCAGGGCCGTAATCGTAAAAACCAGGCTATTCTGCCACTGAAAGGTAAAATCCTGAACGTGGAGAAAGCTCGCTTCGACAAAATGATTTCGTCACAGGAAGTAGGTACGCTGATCACTGCATTGGGTTGTGGTATTGGCCGTGAAGAATACAATCCGGATAAGACTCGTTACCACAGCATCATCCTGATGACGGATGCGGACGTCGACGGTTCTCACATTCGTACTTTGTTACTGACCTTCTTCTATCGCCAGACGCCTGAGCTGATTGAGCGCGGTTACATCTACATTGCGCAACCGCCGCTGTATAAAGTGAAAAAGGGCAAACAAGAGCAGTACATCAAAGATGATACTGCGATGACCGAATATCTGACGACGCTGGCACTGGACGAAGCAACGTTGCATGTTAACGCGGATGCTCCTGGCATTGGCGGTGCGCCGTTGGAAGCTTTGGTTAGCCAGTACTACAAATGTAAAACTACCATCGATCGTTTGGGTCGCAAGATCCCATTAAATCTGCTGAATGAGCTGGTTTATGTTCCTGGTATTACAGTGGAAATGTTAAAAGACGCTACGCTGATCAAAGAGTGGGTTGCCAAACTGGCTAAACGTCTGCAAGACAAAGAA
>Ga0247722_10001677_pt1 | contig 12065 bp, 14 predicted proteins | sample MSEWelMarce3H_FC_FD_189094 | JGI IMG/M metagenome (GOLD analysis project Ga0247722, IMG submission 189094) | Subsurface sediment microbial communities from gas well in West Virginia, United States - MSEEL Well Study Marcellus 3H_FC | ecosystem: Environmental > Terrestrial > Deep subsurface >... | reverse complement strand
GCAATTGGTAAGCCGTTTTACCTTTGTCAGGACCCGCAGTAACTTGAAACTGAGGCAAATACTTACGCAAGCCAGGCGCTTCAAACATTCCCCTTTGACCTTGCGGAGATGCTTCCCATTTACGAACAGCATCAGGACCCGCATTTTTAGGATCAGAAACAAAGTTGTAATACTCTTGCTTTCGCTTATTTGCTTCACGCAAAACTGCCAAGTTAAAGTTTGTTGATTCTTTAGGGTCTGTAATTTGAGCATTACGCTGACCATAGTAGCCAATTTCAAAGTTAGAAATTGCTCCAACAGCTTCAGTCAAACTTTCACCAGTTAAAGCATTAACACCTTGACGAGCAGAAATACCACTAGTTAAGAATTGTTTTGTCCTGTCACCAGAAACACCTAAGCTATTAAAAATATTTCCAAGTTTTAACCTGATGTCTGTAAATGATCCTGTATCGAAATTTGGATCATTAAAAGCATTTTGCAATTGGTCAATAACTGGAGAAGTCTTTTTAGCTGTTTGATAGCCTTTGTACGCATCAGCAAGAATTGGCTTGTATGCTTCATTCAAAATTGTCTGAGCAGTACTAGGACCAGTTTCTGGTTGTGCAGTAGTAGGACGAGCAACACCTGCTGGCTGATTGGCTCCTGCTGGTTGTCCAACTCCACCAGTAACGCTTGGAGGATTAGGATAAATAAATGTTGGCGCACCAGATGCTGTAAAACCTGCACGAGGAGTATTGGTTTCACGGGCAATTACTTCTGCAGCAGTACGCTCGGCAAGAGCTGGTACTGCACCAGGGTCATTAGTAGTACCAATTCTGCGACCAAAACTATCAAATACAAATCGAGTTCCAGCTGTTAATGGAGGAAGTTGATTTCTTGCAGACGCATCGGCAAAACCAGCTATATCAGTAGCATTAAAGTTTATATTGCCACCTTGCACAGTACCACCAAGTTGTAAGCCAGATTTAAGGTCTGCACGAGGAATAACAGCAGTTGGTTGATTTCTAATATTAGTAACAACACCATCAGTAATATTTGGCTTAAATGCACCAAATGAAGACTGCAAAGATGGAATAATTGGAGCCGCAGCGGGGTTTAAAGCCAACTTAGCTAATCTAGTTTGCAAATTAGCATAATCAGGACCAGCACTTAGTATCTGTTGTTGTCTTAATGCGGCTTCAGGAGATGGCCCATAGTCAGCAGATGTGCGAGTTGGTTGATTTACAAACGATCTTTGACCAGCTTGTGCTTGAGTTGGGAAGAACTCTTGTTGAATTGAACCAAGCTCTTGCAACAAACCTTGTTGTTGCCTTTGCTTTTGGATATTAGGAATAATGTTCTGGACAGCTTGGTAGCCAGTAGCAATGCCACCACCACCAAAGATGCTTCCTAAAAGGAATTGATTAAAAGCCTCATCCTTAACGGCTTTTTGGTCTTCAGCACTTAAACCTTTTAATTGCTCTTTAGGTAATAGAAATTCCATGATAAATCCTTACTTAATTAAGCTTCCACCAAAGCTTGATCCACTTGACGAGCTTTGCATACCAGAGCCACCACCAACATTGATACCCAATGCTTGATTGATAATCTGTTGTTGTTCCAATGGCAGATTGCGAATGGCATCCAATTGAGCTTGTGAGAATCCTTGTTGCACAGCACCTTGTTGAGCAAGTTGATTTGCACCTGCAAAACCCATCTGCTGGCCTTGACCCGCAATATTAGCAAGCAATCCACTAGAGCCAATACGTTGTTGATTAGCTTGTAATCCTGCACCTTGATTAGCTAAGTTAGCTTGCAAGAAATTCTGAGCATTTGCTTGTGCAATTTGATTCTGAGCCGCTTGGTTAGCAAGGTTAACTTGTTGTTGATTTTGAGTATTGAGTTGACCAACACTAAAGTCATAACCTTGGTTAGCTAGTGCGGCTCTTAACAACGCATCTTGATTTGCTTGCGATGCTGTCAAACCAGTTGCTTGATTAGCACGTGCAGCCTCCAGAGCCGCTTGTTGATTAGCTAAACCAAACTGGCCTGCCAACTGCAAAGATTGCTGAGTTGTAGCCAAATCTTGAGCTTGGTTAAGTTGTTGGGCTTGCATCTGACGAGCCAAATCTGATTCAGAAGCTTGTTGTGCCGCTTGATAAGCCGCAGCATTCTGTTGAGCAACCAAACGAGCCGCATTCTCACCAAATGCACGATTAGTTTCTGCTTCAGCAACACCTTGACGAGATCCACCAAAAGCACGTGCCGCAGTAGCTTGAGCCGCAGTCTGTTGTTGTTGCAACTGCCTTGAACGCTCTAAATCTGCCAAACTTTGTTCAGTAACTGCTTGTGTATATGGATTCATATACTGTTGCAAATTCTGATTTAAAAATGAGCCAGCAGTAATATCACGAATGTTTCCACGGGCTTGAGGAGCAATTTGACCCAATGCTTCTGAAGTTACATCAGCGCCAGTAACTCTGCCTGAAGCAATACGCTCTGCCGCAATACGCTCTGCCTCAACATCACGAACTGTATCACGCCCTAATTGAGCCGCATTAGCCAAAGATGCAGTCATCCCTTGTGCTGAAACTTGCTGTGGACGATATAGCCCTGCACTAGTCGCCAAATTAGCCGCAGTACCAAGTTGTCTCATTTGCTGACTATTGGGATCGGCAAACTGGCGAGTAATACCAAATCCTGCTTGTTGGTCAGGAGTAAAACCCGCAAACTCTCTAGGCGCTAAACCAGCCGCAGTAGCTTGAGAAGCCTCTAAATTGGCTAAATAAGCATCTCTAAATGCGGGATCTAGTTGCGATTGCGATGATTGTTTGGAACTTGATAAACTCATCTTATATCTCCGTACTCAAGAAAATTCTTGGTTCAACTTTGTAAATCTTACTCATAACCTTTTCCCACCCTTTTCTACCTGTCATGGTCATGTGGGTGCAACCTTCCAGTTTCCCATGTTTTTCAACATAAGGTAGTATTCGTATAACTTCATCCATATCTCCTGACGCTAGGAATATGTGAATTGATTTCTGCTTTGGATGGGTAATTATTTCAGTAACGATGGCGGTATTGATACCAGGCCAAAATTGCATTTCATCTCTATTGAGGGCCATTGCGACATCCTCAAGACTATGCGTTCCGTTACTATATTCTAGCGCATTTAATAATAATTGCTCACTTTCCAGAAAATAAGGAACCCACCATTTTGGCTTCCCATTTTCAGTAAAACTACTGCAATCTATCATCTCATGCTACCAAGCTTCCCATCAAATCTAATAGTCCCAACACGCCAATCAGTTAGAGTATTTCCCTCTATCTTGACGGCAATCTGTCTACCGCTTATCCGCACAGAAGTCGGATTAACCATTGTGTATGGACCATAACTATATTCCGTGCTTGTTGGGTAGAACTTAGTGCTAAATCTAGCTTTTACATCACCCAAGTTCTTTTCGTCAGGAACTAGTCCTGTCAAACTCATGGTTCTATCCCCATTGCCTAGCTCTACTGGTCCTGACTCAGCAAACAATGTCTGACCATCATAAGAAAATCCAACTTCATGCTCATAAACATAGCCATCAGTTGACACCATAATTACATTAGAAAAGATGCCACGATCTGTACCACAAGTACGAGCCAAAGTGCCAATAGCCCAATGATTCTCACGATAGTTGTAAGAAACATAGGAATCTACCTCAGTAGACGTTGCACTTGGGTAAAACCACCAGATTTCACCATAGGTGGAGTTATGGACACAATATACTTTTGATTGCTGTGCAGTATTAATGTTGCTAAACACATAATCTGACACATCTGATGCCAATGGCTTTACAAAACCATCGTATATCCAGAAGCCTGATCCAGACATCCAAATACAAGCATTATCAGTAGCGGCTACTGATTGCTTAGAAATAACTCCACAACCAGAGCCTACACGCTCAAAACTGTAGATAAAAGGTGGGCCAATATATGTGGCAGTATGCACATCAACATCAGTAAACAGAATAGTAGCGCCTCGAATGCGTTTAGCGCATTGCAAAGAGCCAACTGTAGTCAACTCAAAGTCACCCGCTTGGTTTGTGGCAGCAGGAGTCCATATAGTATTGTTTTCTTGGTCACACCATTGAACTTTACGAGGATTCCCACCTGCCCCAAGTGCAAATAAGAATCGTTCTTGAGTAACAATAAGACCTGTACAACTTGTTGGTGCATTAGTAATAGCAACAGCATCATTGGCAGTATTTAATTGCCATTCAAGTATCTGACCATCCTTTGATGAGCAAGCAACTAAATACTCACCCCAAGTGTCCATACTCCAAGTAGTAGCGGGTGTGTTTGATCCCAAGTCTGGTCTAGCAACACCATAGGCAGAACTTCCATAAACACCATAGCCATAGCCAATCTTGACTACGGCATCTGCATCTCCAACAGTAAAAGTTGCTGGAGTGATGTCTGTCAAAGCACCTGCTTCATTCATTGAATAAAGCTTGGAATGTGTACCAATGCCGATTCTACGATTGTTTGTATTGTCTTTCCAGTTTATCAACCCCCTAGCCATGCCAGTTAATTGATTAGTAGACCGCTTACGCCATCCACCTACTGGACGTATAGTACCTTCGTACCAACGTACCAAATTTGAGCCGTTCCAACGCCCTTTAGACTGATACTCAGTACCATTCTTGTATACGCCTGGAGGAATTTGTAGTGGAATGTAAGCCATATTCGTAGTCTATCAGTTTGGTAGGTTAGACACAAAGCTCATTGTAGCAATGGCTGATGGGACTGCTGGCCTTGTGGGGCTTGTTCCTGCAGCATATTGCTCAATAGTGACACCAACATCGGTTGGCCTCCACATGATCTCAACATAATCAGTTGCATTTAAGCTCAAAAAATAATTTATTGCAGCAATGGTGTGATATGGATCTCCAGCAGATTTTCTTGGTGCAAGGCCAAATCTACTGTTTGAGTTTGCAGAATTTGTACCATTAACCCGAAACCAGACATCTACATCCTGAGTAGTATTTGTTGTATTTGTGAACTGAATGGAAAACTGCAAGTTCCAGATTGCATCATCTGCCACAGTAATTCTAGACCCACTTGCTATTGTCACGCCATTACTAAAGTCTGTAGTATTGAATGTAACGGCATAAGCCGTTGTAGTGTTAGCGGCAACTTGGTCAGTAGAATCTTGAAAAGCCCCATGTGGGTTATTCAGATACTTACCACCCTTTGGGCCAATAACAGACTGTATTACGTTAAGTAATTTAGTAAAAAACAACCTCAAAAGTCCATTATTTTGATTCTGGAGACTTTGAGAATAGACAACTCCTGACGTACCCAATGATGGTATCGCAGGTATGTCTAACTGTTGCTTTACATTAGCCATTACTTTTTAAGCCACGTTTGCCAAACAGCACCTGCCGCCATTACAAGACCAGCCACCCATAGAATAGGCTTGGCAGCAGAAGCCACCCATCCCAATACTTTAAAAGCGCCTTCTAAGGCACTCATAGCGTCTACAAGACCCTTTGTATTGTTATCGATGCGATCTACCTTGCCTTCTACGGCAATCAGTCGCTCATATATTTGCTCATGGCTTACATCTGACATTTTAAAACTCAATCACAATGATTCCACCAGCACCAGATGCGGGTGTACCACCATAACCACCACCACCGCCAGAGCCATAGGCACGACCTGCGTATGCAGCACCATTATTACCTGCACCGCCACCGCCCCAAAAAGATGTACCGCCACTAGTTCCAAGTCTTATGGTTGAAGTAGTAGTAGTTCCATTTCCATCGCCACCAAATAGATTAATGTCGCCACCAGAAGCAGTGCCACCATTTTGACTACCACCAATAACACCACCACCACCGCCACCACCAGTTACAGTAGTTGTGCTATTTACGAATGAAGAATCTCCACCTGCATTACCATTATTACCAGCAGTACCACCAGTACCACCAGTACCAATAGTAATTGTTGCAGTAGATCCTGACAATGTTACATATTTAATGGCAGTACCAGCAGCGCCTCCACCTTGACCACCATCACTAGCATTGCCATAGCCACCGCCTCCACCTGCGCCAGTAACAGTTACTTTACATTTAGAAACTCCCGCAGGAATAGTCCATGTACCAGATGAAGTGAAGACTTGAATTCGGAAAAAACCACTATCAGTAAATGCCGTAGTTTGTGTCGTTGTATCTGGAAATGTGATTCCAGTTGATACTAGTTTCGTAGCCATTTTATTACTTCCTTATGGTGTGTCATTAGAGTTAATATCGCTAAGTGTCTTAAACACTCCCGCACTACTCATGCTTGCAATTGTCGTTGCACCATATTTAAATAGCAACTTACCACCAGATTCTTCAATAGAAAAACCAGTAGTAGCGACCTTGGCAACAGTTCCATTAGCGTTACCCGTACCACCTTGAGCAGTTGTCAAAGCAGTAGTTAAGCCAGTAATAGAGGTGATATCGCTATTAGCACCAGATTGGGCGGCACTTAGTGCAGAACGAGCAGCACTTGCCGTAGCTCCACCAGTACCACCTTTGGTGACTTTAAGCACAGGACCAGCATCAAATAAGGCATCAATGCTGTCTAAGTCAGTATTTATCTTGGTTCCCCAAGTATCTGTAGATGCGCCAACTTCTGGCTTTGTTAGACCTAGATTGGTGGTTGTGGTATCAGCCATAATTACCTCTTAATTAATTGTTGCCCAAGATTCAGACACATCTTCTACAGTTGTCCAAGTTTCACTTGTATCGGTTATTGCAGTCCAAGTCTCAGAAATATCAGTTGTTGCAGTCCAAGTCTCACTTATGTCAGTTGTTGCAGTCCAAATCTCAGTAATATCTGTTACATTTTCCCACTTTTTAACTCCTGATGCTTGAATACTTGAACTATCAGTAATTATCGCAGAAGATACAAATATTGATACACCATTAGCAGATACAAAACTTTCTGGAAAAATTATAAGAATTGTGTCTCTTATGATTACGCCAGATGCCGTAATGCTAGAAACAGAATCAACATTTCCACTTCCTACTAAAGTCCTATAGGCATTTAATTCTAATACAGAAGTATCTGCAATTAAAGCATTAGCATTTCCAAGATAAATTGCACTTGCAGTAACTGAAGAATCTGCCGTTATATTGGCAGACGCATCCTGAACACCACCCGCTAGTGATGAAAAAGGCGCTTCTGATAGTGCATAAAAACCAAACATTATTATTTAAGATGATTAGACAGAAGCGGCTTGCAATGGTGCAAGGTTTTCAGTTGTCCAATAGTCTTTAGCCAACATGATTTTCAAATGCTCTTTGTTGCGTGACAAGCAGTCTGACCAATCTTCAGCAGTCATGTCCTCTGGCTTCCCTGCGTTAATCAGGTTAACTGAGTCCATTGCAGCAGAGTAGTGCTTGGCAATTTGTTCTGGTGTTTGTGTTTCAGTAGTCATATCAGTTTCCTTCCAATTGTTTTACACGAGCAGACAATTCTTTGACTGCGTTAATTAAGTACCAAGTAAGATTGTCTTGGTCTACAGTCATCACACCAGTAGATTCTGTTTTAACGCACTCAGGCAAGATTGCTTGCAGTTCTTGAGCAATAACACCAAGCTGAATACCTTGCTTTTTAACGGCTTGGTCTTGTGGCAACTCACTAATTTCTTCTGGTAATCTATACTCAAAATTACGCACTTGAATTTGCGTGATTTTTTCTAAACCAGTATTATTGTCAACAATGTTTTTCTTTAAACGCTGGTCAGAAGTAATTGACCAAGCAGCAGAATTGTTGCCTTGATAAACACCACCGCCATTAGGATTTATAAATCCTGTGTTTGAACCCTTGCCATAAGTCGCAGCATTGTTTGAACCAGCAATGTTGATTTCATTTGTATTGGTTGTCGCACTTCCTCTGACGTTATGCCCAATATAGACGTTATAGTTTCCGGTCGTTGTGTCAGTTCCAGCACTCTCTCCAACAAATGTATTTTTAGTACCACTTGTAAGAGAATAACCAACACCAAAACCAATAGCAGTGTTGTTTGTGCCCGTGGTATTGTTATATAAAGCTACATAACCTACAGAAGTATTACCAGACGCTGTAGTGTTTGAGTATCCAGCCTGATAACCTACAGCAGTGTTGTTAGATGCTGTGGTGTTGGAACGCAAAGTGTTATCACCAAGCGCAACATTACTTCCACCAGTAGTGTTGGCTTGCAATGCAGATATACCAATTGCTAAATTGGGTGTTCCTGTTGTATTTGCTGATAATGCTCTGTAGCCAACTGCAATGTTGTTATTGACAGTTGTGTTGGAATTTAGTGATTCTCCACCAATGGCAATGTTGTTGCTGCCACTTGTGTTGGCAGAAAAAGTGTTTGTTCCAGAACCAACACCAAAAGTACCAAGGACAACATTACCCTCACCAGTTGTCAAAGCTGCTGCTGCGTAACTACCAAGCACAATATTTCTTGTGCCAGATGTAATTGCTGCCATAGCACTAGCACCGACTGCCACATTGTGTCCAGCTGTTGAAGACGCATTACCAGCTTGGTAACCCAAAAAAGTAATTGATCCTGTATCTGTTTTCCCATACACAGTACCCAATGCAGTAGGCGTAGCAGCAGAAGCACCAGAGGCAGCAATTGTAATTGAGCCAGTACCATTGGTAATTGTTACGTTTGTTCCCGCAGTCAATGTTGCTCTAGTAAATCCTGTTCCATTACCTATGTCCAAAGCACCATTGGCAGGGGTTGTTGTTAAGCCTGTACCGCCATTGGCTACTGGCAAAGCAGTACCTGAGTAAGTCATTGCCAATGTGCCAGATGTGGTAATAGGTGAACCTGAGACACTAAAAACACTTGGGACTGTAGCCGCAACGCTAGTGACAGTTCCAGAGCCACCAGCAGAAGCCGCAATGGTTTGATTAGGCCATGTGCCAGTAACAGTTACGTTTGTACCCGCAACAATACTAGGAGTTGCTGTTCCTGTTCCACCATTTGCAACGGGAAGTTGACCTGTGACACCAGTTGTTAGTGGCAAACCAGTCAAATTGGTTGCAACGCCACTAGCGGGAGTACCAAGGGCAGGTGTTGTTAATGTAGGACTAGTTAAAGTCTTATTTGTAAGCGTCTGAGTGGCATCTGTTAATACTGCTTTATCAGCAGGATAAGTAACAAATACATCTTTAGCTCCTGCGGCAAAGGATACCTTTGTATCGCTATTGCTAGACTGCAAAACAGTTGTTCTAGCAAGCGTTAGACCATCGGCAGATAGCGTACCAAGGCCAATTTCCCAATCAGCACCTAGTGCAACGGCATAGTAAGTTGTATTGCTATTACCGACACCAGCAGAAAATGTCTGAAAACCACTTACAGCACCACTAAGTACAAAATCTGTTGTGCCTGTTGTGGTAGTAGTTTCCTTTACCCGATCAGCAAGTACAAGTGCCATGATTAACTCAATGTAATGTCTAGATCACCTGCAGGGATGCGGAAAATATCACCTGTATCAATAGTTTTACTAGTGGTTAAATCTGCCCATGCCAACAAGTTACCTGAAGTAGAGGCATCAAAGATTCCTACCGCAACAATAGTTCCCCAAGAGGCTGTAGCTGCGGCAAACTCTACGGCAGCACTATTTGTCGCCAATGTAGTTGTACCACTTACAGTAAATGCTACTGAAACACGAGCATAACCACTAACAGAGATTTGTGTACCGCCACCCGCATCAGTAGGTGCGGCAGTATATAAACCAACATAAAGAGTTGTTGCAGGTGTATATGCAGTATTGGTAAAAGCGTGTTTTAGAAGCTTGTCTTCAAGATAATCTGAGAATGATCCTGCCATTTTTTACCCCAAAGATCGGGCACGAACAATAGGAGTGGAAGCAACAGATGCCCTTTGATCTGCTATTTCCATGTCGCCCAAGGAGTTTGTATACAACGTACTCCATGTGGCAAGACGTTCATCATCTTTCAAATATGGAGTTGCCTCAAGCAATGCACCATATAAGTACAAGTCTGGGGCGTAAACTAATAGCCAGTTGCTTGTGTTTGAATCACTCAACGCAGGAATCTTACCATAGTAAGTTAACTCACCTGTATAACCAGTATCAGGAGTAGGAATCACTTGAATTTGAGTTCCAATGATTGTATAAAATTGTGGCTTACCAGCAGAAATATATTGATTTGCAGAACCATAGTCACCTTGATTTTGAGTGACATACTGCAAATAGGTAATAGGATTTGTATTCAGTTGGAATTCTTTAGCCTGAAGAAAGTCTCCAGGGAAGGCAAAATACTGAGTATCTAAAGTGGCAGTAGCCCTCTTTACCATCTGACGAACACGCAATTTACGATTAAATTTAGCTTCTGCCAGAGTGATAAATGAAGGAATAATAGAAGTCAAGTCATCCCGATTAAGATAATCAGAAATCGTTGTCTTCAGTCCACTAAAAGTATCAAGTGCCATTTTCTACATCCCTACACGCTAGTGTATGCTCATGTTTGTACTCAAATGTACCAATATGAAAGATCTGTTTTGAGAGATCTTGGTCAATATATGTTTTATGCCCGTTCTGTGCGGCTCTACGGCAAAACCATACATCTTCACCGATGTAGTCTTCCGCAGCAGGAACCCAAGGGATAGCAAACCAAGGATATTCCATAGATTTATAGACTTCGGATTTCACGAGCATTACACCCATTCCGCAGTAGTCTACTTCAACAAGTCCTGTTGAATCGTCCTCAGTATATACCCGATTTACAAATGTTGCATCCATATCTGGGGTATTTTTCTTTACCGCAATAGGTTCAGTCGGAAATCTACGCTTGGCATAGTTTCCACAAACAATACCCGTATCATGCTTTAACAAGCGAATAATCGAGTCTTTAGGAAATCTCATATCGCTATCTAACCATAGGGTATGGGTGCATTCTGCTGCTACCGCATCCCTAGCCAAATCCTGACGTTGTGCTGACAACAAAGTGCCAGAACTAGTGTAAATCACTACTTTGTGATTGGATGTACCTACTGTAAATCCTACTAGTCTCGCTAAATCAAAAGCAAATCCAGAGTTAACAAAATCCCGTGTTGGAACCAAAATTCCAATGGTCTTACTATCCATTAAACTTCTCCAGGTCTTGTGCGAAATGCACGATTATCAGGGTCATTGAGCCATCGTTTCATGTAGGCTTGGTCATCAAGCTTACCTTCTGCCTTCATTTGATAATACAAAGCCATAGGAATAGATGCAACATGGTGCATATCACCCTTCCAATTGGCCTTTTCATCAAACGAATTAAATCGTTCTTTGTTTGCTTCTACTACATTTGTAGCATCAATAATTGTCTGAATGGTTGCCTCATCTTTATCAGCATCGTAATGCCAAACTTTCTGAGTCCCCATCTCTAGGTTTGTATCAAAGATTTTTGTAGTCATAAAAAAAGGGTGGGTTATTAGCCCACCCAGTTGTTTCAGATTAGGTCTGAATTGTTGAGTTCAGGTCATAGACAGCGCCATGAGCCTTCTCGTTCTTGATCTTCAAGCCCCACTCACACAAGAGCATACGCTTCTCGGCATCACCTGTCTTAGCCAGTTCAACTGTCTGGAAGGGACGCAGATAAGCAACTGATGCGTACTCAGGATCAAGCACAAAAACATCACGCTCACGCTGGAAGCGGTTGGCAACAATGCTCACGTTACCAAAGTCGGAAACATAAATGTCTGCGGCTCCGATAATTGTAGAAGGCTTAGGACCTGTAACATTGAAACGCTGACCAGCAATACCAGCCATCTTAGACAAGTTCTGCTTGTTAACAGGACCAGCCATAACGATAGATGGTGAACCGCCTTCTGTCCACACCTTCTGAATCACATCCTTCAGCAATGTTTCGCTGAATGAACGCAAGTTAGTAGTTGTAGCATCAGTACGAGCTGCATCAGGAATGGTTGTGTATGAAGGATCACCACCACCAGAACCTTCGTTTGTATTGGTCTTCAAGAAGGCCAACAGAGCGCCTGTTTTACGGGCAGATGACGTAGAACCAGCGGCAGCGGCTTGGTC
>Ga0247722_10001676_pt1 | contig 12066 bp, 9 predicted proteins | sample MSEWelMarce3H_FC_FD_189094 | JGI IMG/M metagenome (GOLD analysis project Ga0247722, IMG submission 189094) | Subsurface sediment microbial communities from gas well in West Virginia, United States - MSEEL Well Study Marcellus 3H_FC | ecosystem: Environmental > Terrestrial > Deep subsurface >... | reverse complement strand
GTTTGACTATACATTTAAACTTTCTTTAGAAGACGAAAATCAAAATATTCTTAAAAAAGACTTGTATTTAAATGCTTCCAAGTTTTTCTTGTCTGACGAAGATTATAACAAGAGGGTATTAAAAGGCCAATCAGTTACTGGGTATTACAAAACAGGAACTGAAGAAGAAAGAACAGCAAGGGCAGATGGAACATTAGAAACAATTCCTGATTATTATCTTTATGGATATGCTGGATGTATTCCAGATTTATCAATGGAAAAAGCCAAACCAATTCAAACTAGAGCTGTTGGAAGTGATAAACAAGAAGGACAGACCAGAGAAGAGTTTATTGCGTCTCTACCTGAAGGCCAAGATGTTGATGAAGCACTAGCAAATTATGAAGGGGAGTTCATTGAAATTAATTTGAACAAATATCCTGAAAAATGGGTGTCAATCAAAGAAATTGGAATGACAACTTCAAAGTTTACATTTGATACAAATCCCTATTGGAATCTCAATTTCTATGGATTAATTGGAGGAGATGGAAAATCTCAAAACTTACAACAAGCAGATGATTATTATCCATACTCCAGAGACAATGTAGTTGCAGACTCTTTTACCATATCTGATAAGGGCTTAGATACTGCTGATAACTCAATTCAAGTTATAGAAAATATTTACAGCCAAGAAACGGAATATGACAATACCTTTTATTCACAAGTAGCCTCAACAACTGGATTAGCGGTAACAAACACAACATTTGCTATAAAAATTACACCATTAGCCGATAATAATTCACAAAGTTTTAAACTAAGACTTTCCAACTCTGTACCTTTTCTTAGTACAGGAAAATTAAAAGTTGATTTATATTCAACAGCATTAGGTTCAACACAGCCACAATCAATAATAAAATCAGGTTCAAGTATTAGTCTTACGGATATAGGAACAGAGATTTCAGAACATAAGTTTGGATTAAATGCCAATCTATCAGCTGGAGATTATTGGTTGGTGTTTAACTCTAATCAGTCATTTAAAGAATATGCAACAAATATGTCTGGTACAGTGCAAGCTTCTGGGACTAGTGTTACTGGCACTGGTACTACATTTACAAATTATTTAATCAATTCACAAATTGGTTTTGGTTCAACACTACCAACTGACATTTCTACTTGGTATACAATCTCTGACATTGCAAGTGACACAGCTTTAACATTAACTTCATCTGCTGGTGCTGTAGCTTCAGGATCAGATTATGTAATAAAACATCAATTTAAAATATGGGGTGTTTCTACAGGTTCTACAACTTTATATGGTCAAGAAAGAGACACTTCCTGGAACCCTTTAACATTTAGGCCATATATTAGATTCTACCAACCAAGCGGAGAGATATATGGCGCTTTTAATAGAACAGACTACAGTATTGACAGTGTTCTTCCTGCGCCAAATATGCAAAGAGAAAGTTTACCTATTTACAGATTAGAGGGCTATTACTCATTCACATCAAAAGAAATTAATCCTCCAAAGAAGTTACAGCTTTACCCAAGAGCATTCTACGGAGGGTTACTCAAGGATACAGTTGGAACAGTGTCAGTTGTATCAGGTACAGCTGTAACCGGAGTAAACAATACCAATTTTAATTTGTTTTCTGGTGAATCGGTTCAGATAGGATTTGGTTCTAGAAACCCTATAGACATTACTAATTGGTATGATGTTGCATCGATTGGATCTACAAGCACACTTACTATTTCTGGTTTTGCAACCACTGTATCAAATGTTGATTATTTATTTAGATTTGATCCAGAATGGCATTATGCAAAATATAGCAAAGACATGTATGTTTACGTAAAATATTATTCAAAAGGTGTTTTAAAAGAAAACTTTATTACGTTAAACAGAAATCCTTCATGGGAATCTTGGTGGTTTTTAAAGAACTCATCCAATATTGATGACATAAGCAGAACTATCGAATTAGAACAACAATCTGATATTTCTGTAATTACAAAAAATCTTGATTTCAATAATTTTAGCGTATCTGGCACCACTGAATATATCCAAGCTAAATCTAAAGGAGTGTTTAAACCTCAATCCAGCGGGACATACAACTTTAGATTTTATTCTAGTTATGGTATCAAAGTTTTTATCAATGAAGAAGCATTACCTTTAATTGACAAAATTGATAATACAAACTCAGGAACTGGACACACTTTTAATTTAACTTTATCAAGTGATGAGTACACAACTTTTGAAGTTTTACATACTCATAAAACTGACATATTAAACTCTATAGCCCACCCTCAACTTTTGGTTGGTGAATATAAATTATCTGCGTCAGTTACATGGAATAACATTGATGATACTTTTTACAATCTGGCATCACAAGCTCCAGTTGACATTGACCCCGATGATGAAGTTATTGACAAAATTGCATTCTTGACTGTTGGAAAAACATTAGAAGAGATTTCAACTCCAACCCATGGTGTCCCACCTGGAGATAGAATTGTTTTTAGGAACAAATAATGGCAGCACCTAACCCTAATTCTGTTTTCGCAATGAATAATTTGGTCTTAAAAATTAATTTACTAGATCAAATAAATGATCTTGCAAAATCTATAAAAGAATATTCAATAGGAAAAACAGATGTAACAAGAGATATTGATCTTTATTACGGTGCTGCTTTTGTCGAAACCACCGACCCAGATAAATTGCAGGATCATATAGTAATTGGCAAGGGTTTAGAAAAATCTTCTATAAATGATATTGCTGAAATTATAGCTTCTGGAGATTTGAACGAAGACGAAATTGGAATATCAATTCTGTATTCAAATCCTAGCACAGACGTAATAAGAAGACAGCAAATAAGTGGTGAGTATGAAATAGTTTCAAACTGTTATGCTTTTGGTTCAGTATTTATTGAAACAGGAACAGTTGGAGGCAATTTCACAAGTTCAATTTCAGCAGCCACACTCTTAGGGGCAAACAATAAGACTATTTTTGTTTCCAAGGACATAAGTTTAGAAGAAGCTATTAATCTAGTTAAGAATAATATAATTGAAGACATAACCCCAATATCAGATGCGGAATCAACTTACGATGATTATGCTTATTTAAAAATATATGATTTTATTTTAGATATCAATTATTATGATGGTACTTTTCAAAATAGCAGGGTTGATATTTTTCCTTTAGATAGAAGAAAAGTAAGAAGTTTTTTCTCTTTTTCCACTGAAGAACTTGCTGTTTTTCTCACTCCTAGATTAATAAGAAGTGAAAGAAATATAGCAAGCAGGCATTCTACTATAAGGACTGAAATTAAAAACATAATAAAAGAATGGGTTTACATTCCGAATTGGAGTCCTAATTTCATTAATTATTGGAAAACATCTGCAATTGCGATGCCAGAACCATTAAAATTATTCTTGAAAAATGAATTAGGTATAATTATTTAATATGGCTATATCATCAAAAATAGAAGAAGTTGTATATGAAGTTTCTAAAATAGCAGGCGAAGTTTATGAAACTTTATCTAACAGCATAGGTTCTGTAGACACTCCATCATCTGCAATTTTTGAAATAAACAATTTATTAAACTTAGCCAATTCTGAAGCACCTTATTTCTCTGTTTTAGAAACAACTCCAGCAAGTTTTGAAATTACTTATGACTCAACAAACCCATATTATGTAAATGTATCAAGTGGGCAAGTTGTTTACAATGGTAATGTAATCAATATTGTTCCTCAAGAAATATCAATTAGAAGAAGCTTTAGCCAACTGTATTCTGATCTTTATGTGTACGGAATGGTAATTGGGCTTCCTATAGATGAAGTACAAAAAGCTACTCAGGCATGGTTTACAGAAACTACATCTACAGCTTCAATTGGATCAACTTTAATTTATATTGCTGATTCAACTGTTCCAGAATCATTAGGGTTTCCATTAGAAGCACAAGTTGGCAGATTCTATTTAAGATTTGTTGGTTTTAATGATGACAAGACAGCTTTGCTAATAGATCCTGGTCAAAATCTTGGAACTATTGCAACTCCAGTTTACGGTCAATTACAAAGTTCAATTACATCTGGATCTGCAATTAGATTTAATTATCAACCTAGACTACAATCAATTTCAGGCTTCCCAATCTTAACTGGTGATGGAACTGCGATGCCTGAAGATTTTACTTATTATCCACCGCTACCTACTTCTTGGTTGCCGATTGGAAAATTACTTGTCAATAACCCTGGCGATCAAAGTGTTGTTTTAAACTCTGGAGAAGAAGCTATTATTTCAACTGTAGTAGCTTTACCTTTTAATAATTCTTCGAATCCTATCTTTGGAGATAGTGAAGATAATGACAGAGTAATTTCGGCTTGTGAAAATGCGCTGACAGATCTTTCCCAATTAAAATCAAGCACAATTATTTCAGATGTTGCTCAAGGTTTAAAATCTCTTTCATTAAAATTAAACACTACTGGACAAACAAGTTTAAGAAAAATATGGTCCGAACAACCTTTTAGACCTAAGAGTAATTTTTCTAAAGGATTGTCATTTACAGGTTTGGAAAGATTTGAGTTTCCTTATTCATTTTGTCAGGCATATTTCGAGCTTACAAATGAAGATTTACAACACACCTTTGCAATATTCAGAGGTGACTTAGTTACAAATAATTCAAGATTAATTGGATCTACTGGAATTGGAAACACATTTTCAGCTACATCTTTGAGTGCCCCTGGAAGTTTGTCTAGCCTTGAAAGAGGCACACACATTTATGGTGGTAGTGTTGTTAAAAGTATTACTGGAACTACTGCTGGTGAGACAGTTCCAAAGTATATTGACATCACAACTAACACAGTATCAAATAACAATTACCTGATTGAGCTTAATTGGACTAATGTTGCTGACGCTTTGTTCTACCATGTATACAAAAGGGGTAATTTTGCTGCAGATTTAATGGAATATAGATTAACTGTAGCTGATGAGATACAAAAGCAACCAAAGTTTGATAATACACCTGTAACCGATGATTCTAATGTTTCAATGTCATTATCTTATGTTGCTATCAAAATTGAACCAGATAATGATGGTTTTTGCGGTGGTATTTCTGTCAAGCATTTATTTGGACCAGAAACATATACAATCAAAAATACAAATGCATATATTTCCGCAACTCTATATGATTCAGTAGCAGAAGAAGTTACATCTGCAGAAACTGACGCAACCCTTGATGATGTTGACACTTTGTATGTGCCTGATATATCTGCTCCTCTTACAAATGAAGTTAAGCTTTATTTAGGAGACATTACAGACCAAAGTGATGAATATACCTTTAAGTTTAAAAAGGGTGTTAATTTAGATAGTGGACATATTTATTGGTTAGTTCTTTATAAGTCTGCAAATGCTACAGTTATTGATCCAGAAACATTAGCTGAAAGCACAGGCACACTTTATTTAAGGGGAGAGGACAGATCCGGTGTTGGAACTTTTGGTGAAATTAAACTTTGGAAATCTGCAACACTAGCTACAGGATTCAACAACTGGACTACTTATGATGCTGGTGGTGACGAAAATATATACAATCCATATTATAAGTTGAGAGGATATCTTGATAGTGGATTAGCTGTAAAGTATCCAGTAAGAAGAGGCTTAAAGTTTACAAATAGAATAACTTTAATTCCAAGAAGATTGTCAATTTATGTACCACCAGTTGACAATATTTCTGCAGCTGTTTCTGAATATTTTGCTGCTGCTTATGATGGATTAGAAACTGAAGACACAACCACAAAAAACGAAATGGTTGTTACTGTTACTGCAAGAAATGGGGCAACAGGCACACCAGTAACTTTCACTCAAACAATCCCTCAATACACAATAAGAGATACAAGATTTACTTTAGGCAATACTTCTGATTTGTTTGACAGAATTGATGATGTAACAGTAACTCCAGGAACTAATTTACAAAGAACAAATAACGGGCCTATCAAATGGTCTCTTTATGACTTCTTCACTGTAGAAACATTACCATAATGAACGATTTAAGAAGTCAGTTTTCTGGTTTAGGATTTAATCCTGGGTATTACGATCTATTGGTTATGGATCGTAATGTATCATTAGAGCCTGACTTTTATTTTAATTTTAATAATCTTGACTACAATAAGATACTCAATGTAGAAAATCTAGAGTTTTCTTTTTCTCAAGAAGCTACCAATTTTACAAGACTAGCAGGCGAAGGCGCAGATCCAAACAATTTTGGTTTAGGGAAGGCTGATTTTACTGCATCATTCAACATGTTACTCAAAGTTTCATCTACAGGATATGTTGATTTTGGTTTTGCTAATCTATGGGACTGTGCAACTCTAGCATACAAAGGAACTGGTAATTCAGCTTCAGGAAGGCTTATTAATAACAATAATCCTGTCGGAATAGGAACAACTTTTATTCAAGTTGACAACATTGCTGATTTTGCTGCATTGACAACACCATTTAGTCTTAATTTCAAGAAGTTTAGTGGTACTGCATCAACTGAAACTAAAACTGTAACATCTATTGATAAAGCAAATAGAAGGTTATATTTTTCTTCAGGAACGGCATACACTCATGTTTTAAGTAATACATTTGTTTGGGCAAAGCCAACTAATCCAGGAACAAATAGAGAACCTACATTTTCTTTAGTTTCTTTATTTCAGGGTTTAATGAGTGGTTGTTTAGTAAATAAATTAACATTAGATATTAAGCCTGGTGAAGATATTGATGTAAATATAGAAGTAAAGTTTACTAATGTTGACAGAAAATATCAAATAGATGCTTTCACCAATTTTGAGTCTCTAGATTCTAATATTTCAAAATATAAAGTTCAAAGAGCTGCCAATGGATCTGAAGTAAGAATCAACAATACTTCATACACTGCAGGTGGGTTTGGCTTAACTAATGCTTTTGGGCATCCATTTTTCCAAGGATTTGTAGGACTAGGAATGACCAGTTTTTTAGTCAAAGAAATGACTATTACTATCGATAATCAATTAGAGCCAGTTTATGGCTTGCACTCTATTTCAGATGATGTTCATATAAGAAGACGTGAAAATCTAAAGCCATATGCTTTAGTTTCAAATGGAAGAAAAATAGAGGGAGTAATTAAATATTTATCTCCTATAGCTCCTTGGACATTAGCGGAAAAATTATCTGGGCCTTCAAGTATAAATAATGGTGGGATAGAAATTGATTTTGGAACCTTTAAAATAGCTTTTTCCGAAGTTGTGTGGTCAGGTTCAAAAGCTTCTTCTCCAATGTCTGATAATCAGACTAAAGAAATTAATTTCAGTGTTGCAACTGAAAAACTTGAAATAAATCCTGTTTTGAATTTTTCTAGTAGTTTTTAAGGAATTAGGATGAGTATATTTGTTAATCCAGAAGAAACGTTTCCAATTGTAGTGAAATTAAAAGTTAAGAATGAAATAGATGGTGTTATCACTTCTATAAAAATATGCAAACCAGATGAGGAAGGCGAAGATATTATTTCATTAATTTGCGATGCTAAAGGAAGAGATTTTGAAACCATGTCTCAAATTTTAGAAGAAGCAACTATTATTAATGCAGTAACTGGCAACCCAATGGTCAGAACATATATCTTGTGCAAATTAATTATTTTAAGTTTCTTCAGGTCATGGAATCTTAAAGACTCTGAAACTGGAAATTTAATTCCAATTACAAATGAAAATATTGGCAAAACAAGGCATGAAATTATTAGAGCATTAGCTCAGGAATGGCTCAAGCTCACAAGTGGTAAATAATGTTAGAATACAGAAACAATGTTTATAATGGGGTACCTGCAAAAGGGCATAGCTTATATGTTATGGCCTTCAATGACTTTAACCCAAGAATAAATAATTTGTTTAGAATCTCGCTGGGATCTGGATACACATTAAACACTAGTAAAAAAACTATTCCTGGATTTGTTTTAGATTTATATGATTTACCAAACAGAATGCCAGGAGTAGAATTACGACAAATTGATCTTGATGGTGTTAGCACTCAAAGAGCAGCTTTCCCATTTGATAGTGAAAAATATCATAGATTATGGGCAACTAATTTTTCAGATGATGCTGGATCTAAGGTTTTCCAAAAATTAGATTCATTTTGGCCTTTTGCTTTGGATAACAAGCTGAAGTTTTCTGAACAGACATATACAATTCCAAGCATTAAGTTTTCTCCATTAATTTCAGAAGATGGTGCAAATCAACAATCATCGGCAGAAAATGTAATATACAAAGCAGCTGTTATCCCAATGTTCCCTTTAATGTTTGTGACTAGCGTTTCTAATCACTTTACATATGGACCAGTGTTTATGGAATCATTTTCTATAGACTTAAATGGATTTAACAGTTTTAAAGAAGTTGAAATATCTTGCAGGTTTGCTGGTGGTAAATCATTTATCAGTCCACCCAATATTCCAATCTTAGAGCCAAACAGAGCTATTCCTAAGAGTGTTATAAATGGTGATTCAGAGCCTGAAGAAATACTTGACTATAGAAATTACAGAGTAGCTTCACTACAAGATTGTTTAGTAAGTACAACTATACTTGACGCTCCTAGTAGTTTCAAAGCTTTAAAAACCTTACTGTTTAACAAAGCAAAAGTATCAGCACCCTCAGTAAAAACTAAAGATCAAAAAAATATTGTAATATCTAATAAAACAGTAGCAAGTAAAGTTATTGCTATGAGTTTGACTATAAATCAGGGAGTAGAACTAAGATTTACCACTCCTGTTGCAGAAGGGATTTATCTGGGTGATTTAGTTGGGCCAAAATATGCAGCTTTAAAAACGAGAACTGTAACTGGTAGCATTTCAATCTATAGAGCCAAGACATCTAACTTTCTTGATATTTACCCTGAATCACCACTGACAATGTATTTTGGAAACAATTTCTTATTTCATTTTAGAAACGTAGACTGGGGCAATCCTAGTTTTTCTTTAAGCCCAGAAGGCGGAGAAATACATACTTGGTCATTTTCCGCTAGAATCCCTCAAGGTGCAGGTTTTTGGGGTAATACTTTAGGTGGACCAGTTTCAGAAATTGATTTAGACCATGCAGAGATTTTAAGATTACCATGACACACGAAGAAGCTTTAAAAGTTATGATGGGCATGGGTGAAATGATGCAAAGTGATAATGCACCAGTTGAACCCAAAGATGAAATGCCACAGATTGAAAAAGAACAATATATTTTCAAAGTAAAAATTGGAGATAATTTAGCTATCTTTTGTGTTAGAGATTTAAAGTGGCATGAATCTTTATCAATTGAAGCTAAATCTTACAGAACAGAAGAATCTGATTTGTATTTTTCAGGTGAGTATCAAAGAAGAGAAATACTGAAAAAAGCAATTGTGTGGGTTTATGATCTTGTAAATGAAAAGATTAAAGTCAATAATGATGACACAATTTTAAATCAACTTAATCAAGACTATGTTGATGAGTTATGGTCTCAATATTTTAAGTACACCAACATTGATGCAAAAGAAGCTAACCTTATATATACTTCTGCGTTGAAATATTTTAAGGGTGAAAGTCAAAACTCATACCCTGTTTTGCCATTGATAATTGAAGTAGACTTTATGCTTAAGGGTGTTATCTCTATGTCAAGAGAAGAGTTTAGAACACTGTCTTCTAATGACCTTGAGAGATTGCAATTAATTATGACTGCAAGAGCTGACGCATTGGGTTTGGCTTATCAGCAAATAGCTCCACCAAGACCGCCAGATTCAGATGGATTTGACAATGAGCTAATGAACTCTTTACCACCGCATTTAAAAGCAGCAATGAAATATGCTTAGTGTTTAAAGTATTTTTCTAAATGTTGATTGTCATTCTTAAGTTTAGAAGTTTTGATAATTGTTGAATAAGGCTTTGCCATATCTTCAATTTCTTTTCTAACACTTTCAGTTATGTCAGACAATTCATCAACATAAATAACCACTGCACTTTTAGCTTTACTAGGGGTTATATTGTGTATTCCATAACTACCCATAAACTTTTCAGAAATATCATCAGCAATAATATCTAAATCATCAAATTCTTCTTCTTCATATTTGTTTTTTTTAGATAAAGATTCTCTGTGTCTTTTATTATTGTATCCATCAAAATCATCGTAAAATCTATTCATAGCCAATCATCCAATTTAAATACCGCAATGAGTATTTAACCAATTAAATATTTGTAAATTTTCACTACTTTTATCAACAACATCAAACTTACTAAAGGTTGTTACACCAGTTAAACCAATTCCAACAGAAGTTCCAATACCACTCAAAATTATTCTTCTGGCTTCATCTGCAAAAAATGTCATTGTAGCTGAAGTTAAAGATAAAAAATTTGATTGAATTAAATCTTCTCTAGCAGATAAAAGTGTAGTATCACCTATGCCAGAATAAATATCACTTAAATTATATACTTCTAGGTATCTTTTGGATAACGGAGCTTCATCATTATCAAGCAAGTATTTTATTTGAACATTGTTATTATGAAAATCAAGGTCTTCTATTGTGTAATTAACTGTAATACCTATTGCCATTATTTTTCTCCAAGATTATTCAAGTCTTTAGCTAAATCAGAAACATATGTAATTTGAGATTTTATATCTTTTAATTTTTCAAAAAGTTCTTCGTTCAAGTTTTGAGGATTTTCAGTTATATAGTAGGATTCAATTCCTACAGTTGCTGGTGAGAACTTAGGGTTAATTCTAGTCACAACAACTTCTCTGATTGCTTGCTCTAAATTGAAAGCTAGATCTCCCAATGCTTTTCCCTGTTCTGAAAGTTGATTTAATAACTCAGATACATTTGATTGAGGCTGTTCCATTGAATCTCTTCTTACATCCATTTCTTGTCTGGATATATCATTGTCTTTCATCCATTTTTGTTGTGCTGGAGTTGGTGGAGTATAAACAGTAACGTTAACCTTACCACCAGAAACATTAACTCTCATAGCTCCAGTTAGTTCAGAGAGAATATGGCGATCTGATCTATCTGTTAAAGCTGATGGGTCTATACCTAGCTTATGAACTAAAAACTTGTCAAACATTACATGAGATCTAAGGTTTGGTGTTTGAGTACCATCAGGCAAAACATAAAATGCATCGATACCACCTTGATTCTGAAAATAAGTAGAAGTTTCAGAAGATGGATCTGCCATGCTTGATCCAGTAAGTTTTTGAGACATTTGAGCTATAGTGCCATTAATTGCTTCTAACATTGCTTCTTCTGAGCCATATTTTTCAATTAATTTTGCTTTTATAGTTCCAGCGTCTTCTGTAGCTGGATCAACATAAGTTCCTGATCTTAATTCAGATTGTATGATGTCTTCTGCAGATTGTTTTGAAATTGCTATTTTAATTCTTGAATACCACATATTATTTACCTTCGATCAAAATTGTCTAACGTGTTTTTCTAGAAACTTTGTAATATAATTCAACTGGATGCTCGGATACTAAACTTGCCCAATAACCAGGATGTATTTGTTCAGGTGTAACTTTTATTTTGTAGACTTTAAATGACAATCTTTTATCATTCCAGTAATTAGTATCTCCAAAATCTATGGCTTCTTGTGGGGATGTAGCTAATAAAGAACCAGCCCTTAATGATTGTAAATTGACTCTAGAACCATGATAAAATACATACTTATCACCTTCTTTTTGAACTTTATGTCTTTCGCACCATTGTTCATTATTTTCTGGTTCAATTTGAGCTTTTTTTATGCTTGCTGTGATTACTGGATTTCTTGGATCGAATTCTATATTCTCTCTTGCATGTTTAATATTTTCAGGATTCCAAGTAATATAATGTTTTGTAGGTTTGTCTTTTGAATACATCCTGAAAAATTCATTAGGATCCATAATAATACTGTCGTGTCCTAAGGAGTTTACAAATCTTTGAAATATTTCACCTTTGAAGATAACATCTTGATCTTGGTCATGAAACTCTAATATCCCTTTCAATCTATCCATCATCATTGTTGCAGATGACTTACCATCAACAGATCCAGTTGTAGATTGAATTAAGTCTTCGCAAATTTCATAAGCAGTATCAGATTCAAAATAATCAATTAA
>Ga0247722_10001675_pt1 | contig 12068 bp, 13 predicted proteins | sample MSEWelMarce3H_FC_FD_189094 | JGI IMG/M metagenome (GOLD analysis project Ga0247722, IMG submission 189094) | Subsurface sediment microbial communities from gas well in West Virginia, United States - MSEEL Well Study Marcellus 3H_FC | ecosystem: Environmental > Terrestrial > Deep subsurface >... | reverse complement strand
AATTGACAAACACGGGCAAGTGTGCCTGAATATTCTCCGCTCGCCACCCAACGGTGACTGGAAGCCGTCTATTAATCTGCCGAAAACGATTCTCTCAATTCACAGCTTACTATCAGATCCTAATCCTAAAGATGCGCTTAATTCGGAAGCCGGATCGCTATATTTAGATTATCGCGAACTGTTTGACGACACTGCACGCGAGTGGACGAGGAAGTATGCATGCGCTTAAATAGTTTATTATTAATATTACGGAATATAAGGATAGGAATGTTGCTATCAATGCAAAAATACGCGGTTATAAGCATGCTTACCGGTGTAAATATTTTACTCTCTTTTACCTTTGGCTTTCACCCGGACTATTGGTATGCTTTTATGTTCGCTTTGGCGTTAAGTACGGCTCTGCACAGTTTATCTGTCGCAATGATACTTTGGTCGTGGCTATTTACCGGCAGACCACAGGAACGTATGGAACCTAAAAATATATTATATGTTGTTCCATGTTACAACGAGTCCCTTGATGAGCTACAGGGAACGCTTAATTCTTTAACGTCGCAATATAAACGACTGAATGACGACCATGGACTCATTATAGTGTGCGACGGAAAGGTAAAAGGCAACGGCAACGGTAAAAGCAACGGTAAAGATAAAGATGTGATTTTATCCACGGATAAGATTTTATTGAAATTGCTACGATTGCCGGAGGACGCAGGGTTTAAGGATCACTATACCAACGCCTCCGGTAACGAGGTTAAAACCGATATTTATGAATGTGTGTATAATTCCATGAAATGTATGTTAATCGTTAAACACACAAATCAGGGCAAGCGTGACAGTATCACACTGGTTAGACGTTTAGCCTACGGTGAATCGACCGAGGTTCCAACCTCTCTAATGACGAGATTTTGTAATTGGATAGGCGACTTACCGGATTATATTGTAGGAGTTGACGCTGATACTATATTTCATCCCATGTGTACCGAAGAGCTTATAAAGGGCATAGAGCGCGGCGGAGATATGTGTATGGGTTGCGTGGGGTTCGTCGATATTCCTAGGAAATGGAGTCCTTTTGTAATGTATCAATATGCGGAGTACCATTTCGGGCAACTCTTGCGTAGGCGAGCGCAGTCCGAAGTAACCCGTAAAGTAAATTGTTTATCTGGCTGTAACCAAATTATTCGTGTAAGTAAAGAAACCTGTGGGGATGAGTTAATGAACCGGTATACTCGCGTGCCGACGGCATTGGATACGATATTTACGCATATCCGGTCATATGCTAGCGAGGATCGTAACCATGTGTGTTTGATGCTGTCGATGTATCCTTATGTCACGACGGTTCAAGCTCGTGATGCGATTGCGTATACGAATGTACCGGAATCGATACCGGTGTTTCTTTCCCAAAGAAGGCGTTGGACATTGGGGGCGTTGACGAACGATATGTTATTAACATATTTACCGGGTATCTCGTTCTTGGAGCGGATCGGAGCTATGGTGAATGTTATAACCTTTAGTTTTAATCCGTTTATCTTCGTAGCCACGTGTTTTTTTATCAAAGCGATCGTTAACGCACCGAGCATGCTTATGTTATACCTTAGCATACCGATGCTGATTCCTTTTGTTTACTGTTTATTAACGGTGCCGATTACTAGAGGTTTTTATTTAAGAGAGATTATTTACTTCTACTTGTCTTATGCCTGGTTTATCTTGATGGGTTTGCCCGTTAGTACGGTAGTTTACTTTAACTCGTTGTTTGGAATGGACACTATTAAATGGGGTAAAACCCGCCAGGTAACGGAGCCTGACGTTAGATTTAAATATGTTTATGAGCCTCAGACGTTTAATATTGACTTTGATGACGATTCAAGTTCAAGTTCAAGTTCAGATTTAAATTTAAGCGCAAATCCTCCAAACGGTTTAAGAGCGGATTTAAGTTCACCTGTCCGTAAGAACGGTAACGAGATTGACGTTGATAATATGATGACCGATGCAGATTATTTATCGATAGATGAAGTAAATATATTGTTTAAACACGAGTCGTTTGTTTAACGAAATTTAAATTTTGAATGATTATAATGGAGTGTGTAAGCGGCAATTTACCGTGTATCGGTGTTGTGGGCGTGGGTGTTGTAGGGAGTGCGTTGTTAAAGAGTTTCGATATAAAACAGATAAAAACGATTTCCTTTGATAAATACAAAACCAATGTAAGGGACGGGTACGCGCAAAATCTCAAGGACTGTTTAGTGTGTGATATATTATTTCTGTGTTTACCTACGCTAATAAATGATAAGGATAGCAATGGATCCGCAGGGGATCAGCACAGGGCCGGATTCGATAAGAAGGCCATCTATGAAACCTGCAAATACTTAAACGACAATCTTTATCAAGGGATTGTTGTTCTTAAGAGCACTGTCGAGCCTGGTATAACAGCGCACTTGGCGGGATTTTACAATAATCTTAAAATTATTCATAATCCGGAATTTTTAAGTGCTGCTACGGCATTCGAAGATTTTCATAACCAGACACACGTGGTGTTAGGGGGAGAGCCGGAGCTTACGGACAAGGTTGCGGAGTTTTTTAAAAAGTTTTATCCCGATGCGAAAATATCGCAATGTTCCTCGGTTGAATCAGAATCGATGAAAATCTTCGCAAATAGTTTCTATGCTGTTAAAATCCAGTTTTTTAACGAGCTGTATCTTGCCTGTAATCATTCTGGCGCGGATTTCAAGGTCGTTAGAGACCTGATGCTTAAAAACGGATGGATAAATCCACAGCACACGGAGGTGCCAGGGAAAGATAAACAGCTGAGTTACGGAGGGATGTGTTTTCCTAAGGATACGGTGGCGCTTGAAAACTACTTAATAAGTAGCGGGGTACCGTGCGGCGTCTTAACGGCAACGATAAAAGAGCGTAACACTATGCGTATTTTTCACGTTTAAAAAAAAGAAAATTGATCGTATGTAAGTATATACGTAACAGTTACATACGATGACCAACCTTACAAACCCCACTCAAATCCCACACCCCAAAATTGTTCTGAAAATAGTTAAAAAAACAACTGCGAACGATACCTCCGCCAACGTCAATACTAAACCTCCTGCCGCTACCTCTAACCTCCCTAACATTAACCCCCCTGCTTCCACTTCCACTTCTACCTCTACTTACACTTCCGCTTCTACTTCCGCTTCTGCCACTTCTACTTCTACCTCATCTTTAATCCCTTTTACCTCAGTTAACATCGCTAAAACCAATTCTAAATGCAAGACTAAGCTTAAGCATGTAAGTATAAATACGCAAGCTTCCCTGATTGAAATGGACTCGACCGATGATTCCAGTACCGTTTCCACGGCTTCCAACGCTTCAAACTCTTCAAGCGCTTCTAACGTTTCCATCGCATCGCTGGAGAATACGTATATCGTCCCGGTATACGGTGTAAATATGCGAATGTCCTTGGATAATAAGTACATATATGATTTGGACTTTAATCATGTAGGTACTGTATTGGACAACAAGTCTATTGAGTGGCTGGATTAAACTTTAAACTTTAAATTCCGCAGGGCCTCTAAGTGGCATTTTATCCGGTACTGGCACCCCATACTGATTAACTGGATTGCCGGAGATGCCGTTGTCATTCAGTACATCACGTATGGTGGCGCCATACCGCACTTTGATAACTTTATACGCATCTTCCATCTGTAGTTTAAGTTTAATTTCAAACTCCATTTAGTTATAAATACTATTGGCTTTAAATTTACATTCTTTAAATTGATACTTTTACAGAATGTAAAATGAACGGAACAGCTATTTACAGTGCGTTTGATAAATACATCGAGACGGAGGTTAACCGGAAGCTTACACAGCGATTAGAAGAGTTGCTAGCTTATCTAACGGAAGCCTATCCTGACTTTAAGGATGTTATTATCGACACGATAAAAAAGCAAATGTATCCGGTACAGTCCGTATTGCGGATGGATCAGGAAAAGCAAAAGCGACGGAAGAAGCAGATTGATTCTGATTCACGGTGTATGGCACGCACTGGTTTGGACGCACAATGTCGCAGACCCAGATTGGAGGGTACCCGGTATTGTCAGAGCCACAGCTACTCCTTGCCTTACAATGATATTGAACACAAAGCTGAGGTAACCATAAAGGTTGTCAAGAAGAGAGGTCGTCGTGGCAAGAGTAAGCAGTTTGACACGTCGCAGTTGTTGGATAACGACCGGTACATCCCAGCGGTGATTATGGAAATCGGCGACGGAACCTACCTGGTGGATCAGAACGATGTGGTGTATAATTGTAATACTAACAACGAAATCGTAGGATACATTAAAGACGAAAAGGTCCATTGGTTCTAGGGGGGACCTGCGTTCCCCCTTAACCCCCTAGCATACTTGCTTTGATTTCCCAAAGTAATTAATAATTAAGGCTAGGGGGTTAAAGGGGGAGGGCACCTCCCCCCTAGTAGAGCTCCGAAACATCATCAGGCAGAGGCTCTACCTTAATACCATAATATTGCTCAATAATCTTCATACGGTCCATGTCCGCCGTCGTCGCCACCAGGTTAACCGACACACCCTTGCGACCAAACCGACCACTACGACCAATACGATGGAGGTAGTCCGCCACCTTGTCCGGGTTTACCTCGCCCATCCGCCGGTCGTGCACATAAGGCAGGTCGAAGTTAATGACCAGCACAATCTGCTGAACGTCAAAACCACGCGCCAACAGATCCGTTGAAATAAGGATCTTGGTTTCCAGCTTACGAAAACTACGAGTTACTTCCAGACGGCGCTTAGGCGGCATGTTACCATAAATACAGTCACAAGCCATTCCACGCGCGTTGAGCTCGTCCTTCAGACGTTCAGCTGTGTTGGCCGTATTCACGTAAATCATACACACCGGAATCATATGCTCGGCGTTAAGAGCGTCAATAAAGGCCACCTTATCTGAGAAAGCTCGGCGCTCATCTTCGCACTCAATCTCATAATAATACTGGGCAATACCTTCCAGGGTCAACTCCGCGGCTTTAAGCAGAATCTGTACGGGGGCGAACTTGTGCTGCGTCCAATCACGACCCGAACGCACAATCTCGTCATACTCGGGTACACACAAGCGCCGAGCCGTGTCGAGGGTCTCGAGCTTGTTAAACGTCGCGCTAAAAATAGCCAGCTGGAGTACATCCGGACGTTCGCGCGGGTCATCTACGCGCTCTACGATCTCGATAACCTCATTGGCAGACTTGTCGCTCAGGAGTCGATCGGCCTCGTCCAGTACCACTAGCTTGACGAAGCGGCGGGGAATAAGGTACTCGCCGCGGATCTTATGCTTGATCAGGTGCAAAATGCGACCCGGTGTACCAATAAGCACTCGGGTCTTACCGGCATTAATGTTAATGATGTTCTGCTCCACGCTTACCTGCTTGCCGATACACAGTTCGACATTTTCAGGGGAAATCATACGCTTGCCGATTTCCAGCAATACATGATACGTCTGGGTAGCTAGCTCATGAACGGGCGAGACAATAATCACCTGAACATGCGGATCGTCCATCTTGATGGCGTGTAGACTGCCGATAACAAACGTGCCAGTTTTGCCGGTACCCGACTGGGCTTGGGCGATAAGATTCTTACCTTCGCAAATGGGGACGATGGCGGTCTGCTGGATTTCACTGGGGGTTTCAAACCCATACTCAAGGATACCTTGAAGGATTTTAATAGCTGAATCATCACCGGACTGAAACAGGGGCATATCTTCAAACTCTTTGTAATGCATGAGCTTGTCGGCGGGCAAATCAATTGCTGAGGTTGAATTCATTTATCAATTACAACCAATCATTTTTTAAAACTTTAACTTTAAACTTTAAAGACAATTAGGGATTAACAAGCAATGTCGACAATCCTTAAAGACAAATGCGTTGGTTTGGTTGTTGGATGCGCCCTGGGTGACTGTATGGGTTCCGTTGCGGATTTTAAACATCAAGAAAAGAGTCAAGATCAGGTGACCACCCCGGAGGAGTCCGAGGGCTACTGGAACGAAGCTACGTCTCTGCTGCTTTGTCAAAGTGTCGCTTTAAGCACGGATGTATCCGTTCTTAATTGTATACAAGATATGATTACGACGGGTTGGGGGACTAGTAACGGCGAGGTGACCAATCTTAGCAAGGCAACGGTAGATAAAGCCAAGGGTTCGAAGATTCTGAAGCCGTGTAAGCATAATACGGATTGTTTGCTTCTGATGGGTGCCTTGGCGATCGGTTATTACCGCGATTACGAGAAAGGACATGTCGAGGCTTTTATGAATCCGCTGGCGTCTGGGTGTCGGTTGTGTATGGATGCTTGTAAGTTGTTCTATTCGGTCTTGGATCTAACCCTACATGGCGGCACGAAGCTCCAGATTTTAAATCCTAAAAGCTACGAGAATCTCGTGTTGTGCCCTGAGGTTGCAAATATTTTAGAGGATTTGAAAACCGATATTAGCGTTAAAGGAGAGGATCACGTGATCGATAGCATTCAAACCGTGATGAAGGTATTTAGTAACACCTGGAGCTACGAAGAGGGAGTGCGTGCTATTGTAAACGCTTCCGTATCTCCTGTGAGAACGGGAGCACTACTTGGGCAGCTGTGTGGCGCTTATTATGGCTTAACGGACATCAAAGAGGATTGGATTGACCTGTTGCAGAGAAAGGATTTTTTGAGAGAGTGTGTAAGATTTTAAGGGGCATTGATACGCAGAGGCCTGGGCGGGAGGAGATCTACGTATTCGGACAATAAAATTGATCCTTACGTATCAAGTATAAGAGGACAATGCTTCTTAAAATTTACAACACCGACCTGACTCTGCTTCGTCGCGATGAGATTGCCGATCTGTTAGAGAACATTATTGCTCAGCCATCGGACAACACGTATGTGTTGAACTTGTTGGTAAATAAATTTGCACGCATTAATGGCGTGTGGACGGCAGACGAGCAAGGGAAAATTAAAGAATACTGTAACAAGTACCATACTACATCTTCCGGATTTCAAAATCCGGAAGTTGGATATATTTTTAATACTTTAAAACTTTAAACTTTAATATATATGTCTGTTATTGACTGCCTTCAAAATTTGGTAAATGAATACAATAAAGATGTCTTGGTTAACTACGACCCGTTTTTTACAATGGAGATTAACCGTCAGTGGAATCAAGCAGCCGGCGACATTAACGATTCTTTTTATAATGGTGTTGACTCCGCGCGATTTTACAATACAATTGACGGAATTATGAGCAATGGAAACGGTGTGTTTTTGGTTCTCGGTGCCGGACCCGCAGGGCTTGAGATAGCCAATGCTTTATGTGAACACTACCCTAGTTCGAGTGTGTTATTATATGACTTTCGTACTGTAGCGTCGGGCCCGCCGCATAGACGGCCTAATTATTCCCGTTATCGCTCTTTGGCTGGCTTACAGGGTGTAACCATAAAACAAATCGAGGAAGCTCGATTCGCATTACTGCAAAATAGACCGAACATTTATACGTTGTACCACCCTAGGCTTAATGTAGAAGCGATGGTAAGACGTTATGCGTCCCTTAAATTCGTATTTAACTGTACTGGCGGCCGAACTAAGAGCTTATTAAACTCTGTTACGGAAACACTCCATATTGGTAGATCATTGCCGGCGGATATTGACGGGGAACAAGTAGCCGAGAATTATGCTCGGTTAAATCCGAGGTTCACAACTAAAAGACCTCGTTTGAATAGTACGAGAATTGTATCTGATGATAATGGTAATACGTATAAGTTGAGCTTGGATGGTAAACTGTTAACTTACGCGGTTAATCCAGATGAGACATTTATTAAAATGTCAACGGAACATGTTATAACAATTTCACAGGGTGAACTATCTATTGATTTATGGGCCAGCAGCTTTCCCCCTATCGTAGAAAATGCACCGAATGGCGGTCTTAGAGACAACTATGAAAATACAGTTGAGTTCATTAACGAACTGTATAATCAAGGATATATTGTTCATCCGCAGAATAGACAGGTTACTTTGGACAAGTTGGTAGTATTCAATCATGCGCAACAGTTTACGGCAACGAGCTTTAAAACTGGTCTCAAGCTTAGCCGTCGTAATTTATGCCAAATACACCACTTCTCTCCTTTGAACTATGTCGTTAAATTTGACCTGGGTGAATCTATGGGATCCTTGCCCATAAGCTCCGGTAGTAACATTGCCACCGCCACCAAAGTATTAAATCGGAATGTTTTACCGATGATAGCTAGAATGATAGAGTGTATTCAGTCTTTCCCTAACGACGTGCCTATGGTGCAAGAGTTGTTAAACTAAAGGCTTAAATGATTTAATCCTTTAACTGGGCTGCGTACCAGTTACCCGGCGACGGGGACGAATCTGCTGGCGACCATCAGGAGCCGTGGTAGACTCAGCATCACGAGGAGTGAAATTATCACGGTTATCACGGGGCTCACGAGGAATAAAGTTATCACGGGGCTCACGAGGAGTGAAGTTATCGCGGGGCTCACGCGGCTCACGAGGAGTGAAGTTATCACGCGGTCCAGCGTACTGCTGACGGAACGGACGCTGATCCCGATCGCCGCGAGGAGGGCGCGGACCCTCCTCATCATGACGGAAATTACGCTGGCGGTTCCATGAAGGAATATCTGACTGCTGGTTCCCGTGCTCACGGCGGCGAGGCCGCTCAATGGCCTCTACCTCCTCGCGATCAACCGAACGGCTCTCAAGGCGCTGCTGTGCGCGCAGACGGTTAGAGCGGATAATGCCATCCGCATTCTCGAAACCATCCTTGTCCCAAGAGACCGTAAGGGCCGTGGTGCGCGTGTTACGAATCGAGTAATGAAACACTCGGAACTCATTCTCGCCATACGTCATATTAAATACATCCTGCATGCGCTCGCACAGATCGGCGAAATCAAGCAGATCGCTCAAGGAGTGATTAGCATGAACCGGACCACGCCCTGACCAGGTCTCAAGCTGAACAAGCTTCTTGCCTACGGTCGCGGCCTCAGTAGCACTCTTCTCAAAAAGCTCGCGAGCCTCACTGGTACGAATATACTTATCGAGGAAGAAATCCAGCGCCAGAAAACGATTCGCAGAGTCTACTGCAGCGCGACGTTCCTCGCTGGACTCGTAATCAATACGGAGCTTGTTTAGCTGCTGAGCAAATGAAGAGGACATGTTTTTGATAGCTTTAAACTTAACTGAATTTACAGATGTATCTAACTTCAATTTTTAACATCTCCTTAAAGATAATTAACTATAAAACAGAAGATCTCTCATGTTAAATTCAAACTTACTGATTTATTGGTACACAAATATTAAAACATTCTCGGCTTTGAAATTTATACTGGACTCACCGGACACATACGAAGCTTATATTTTATCTGTATTAACAGAATTAAACGACCAGATGTGCGGCCAAGGCCAAAGTCAAAGCCAAAGTCAAATTCACTTAATTTCGTCGGAACCAGGTCGTGATTTCGACATATACCGTACACTAATAAGCGATAAGCCTCAACCGATTCCGGAGCTTAAGTTTTATCCCGATGAAATACAGTCAGTATATGCCTTGCATCCTTGTTGGGTGGGCTGGGCCGGAATTTTTGATAGAAAGATAACGAAGGCCGATCGTGTTATTTTAACCTATTATCGCAAGGCGTTTTTACATTTACTTATAGAGGGATACACACAAGAAGCCTATGCGGTAATGAACCTCGCGGAGAGCCCCTTTAACCATGAGCCGGAATTACTTACTGGTAATCTATTGTATTCTGTGAATGTACTAAGAGGTGCTTTAACTTTAAAGCTTTAACCGCCAAAATTGAAGTATAAGTTATTAAATAAAATGGGTGTACCTTCATTGTTTGCTTGGTGGGTAGAGCACTATCTCAAGACTGTCTTGTTCGGACAGATCCCCCTTAAAGGTCGCAAGGTTCTGTATTTTGACTTTAATGGGCTTATTCATCCTGCCGTTCGCACGGAAGAGCTGGAGCTAAACCAAATGTTGCAGTCCGTTACGGATTATCTCATGAAAGTCTGCTCGGCCGTTAAGCCAGATGAAATTTATATTGCTATTGATGGCGTCGCTCCTGCTGCTAAACTGCGCCAACAGCAGGATCGCCGTTATAAATCAGCCAAAGAAGCTAAGGTAATGAGGGAAATCGCGGTTAAGCATGGACAGACCGTGCGAACCGACGACGTGGATTTTAATATGATTAGTCCGGGAACGAAGTTTATGTCAGATCTTCAGATCCATCTTGAGACGTTTCTTACCCGTCAGTGTCAGCCGGGTGGCGTCTGGCAGAATATGAAGGTTGCTTTAAACGGAGCCGGTAATCCGGGTGAAGGGGAGCACAAAATCATGAATGAGATTCGCATGAGACGGGAGCTGGGTCTGAATGAGCAGACCTTGATTTATGGTCTGGATGCGGATCTGATTTTTTTGACCTTAATTAACGCTCCTCAAGCGTATTTGGTGCGCGAGAATATTCAGTTTAAAAATCGCGAGAAAACCGACTTTCTAGATGTAGACAAATACCCGTTTCTATATCTGGATATTAACGCGCTAAAAAAGATTATTATCGACACACTGAGCCCGCGGACGCACATTGATAAGCTTGTTGCCATGGGTTTTAAAAACGATATTATCGACGCTAAGGACGTAGACTCTCTCTGCATGAACTACGGGTGGTATCACGATACGCCAGCGGAGCACCAGCGTATTCTGTTGGATTATACGTATATTTGTTTTTTCCTAGGCAATGATTTTTTGCCTCATCTGCCGAGTTTGAAAATCCGCAACGGGTCCCTTAACGAGCTGCTGATTATTTACAAGAAGGTGTCGTGGATGGTTAAAGGTTATTTGGTCACGCCAGACGGGAAGAATGTCAATGCCCGATTCTTAACCGAGTTTTTGACAGAGGTGGCCTTCATCGAGGACGATCTGATGATGCAGTTGACGGAAAAGCGATACAAGGACATTAAGCATTTCAACAGTAAACTCCGCAACTTGCCTCCCATGCAAGCCGAAATAGACCGATTTAAATATATCGAGGATCAATACGATGATCAAGTTCGCGGTGGCACACCAGGCTGGATTAACCGGTACTATTTGCATTACCATAAGCTACAGCATCGCCATGGGAAAGATTTTACCAAATACGTCGATAAGATCTGCTCCGAGTACTTAAACGGTACGCTCTGGGTGCTGAACTATTATCAAGGCTATGCGTGTAGTTGGAGTTGGCTGTATCCTTATTTTGCGGCACCCACGGCCGCCGATCTGGCGCAGTATCAGCCTAGAGCCGAGCTGATCGCCGTACCGAACTCAGAGGATGCGCCGGTGTCGCCTTTTGTTCAGCTAATGTCGGTATTGCCTCCGGACAGTTCTAGCTTGCTTCCTCGGTGTTTAAGCTACTACATGACAAGCAGAAATTCACCGGTTCACTACATGTATCCGGTAAACATCACCTTACAGCTATTGGGTCATAAATGGTATCATGAATGTAAGGCGCAGTTGCCGCATATTAATCGTGAAATTCTAATGTCCTTGGTAAAGCAACACGAAGTTGATTTTACGGACGAGGAGAAGCGACGGAACGCGTTAAAGGACGAGGTAATTGAGTGGAATCCTTAGATGCCGCCGCAACTGCTCCCGGGCGATTCGTAATCTTACGTCTCATCAGTAAACCAGGAATACGGCCACCGAAGTCAATCTTTTTTACGGTTTTGAATCCGTTCTTTTTGTAAAAGCAGATAGCTCTTGCGTTATGGGCGGCGACCTTTAGGTAGCACGTGGCTTCCTTTGGTAAGGTTTGTAAAAACTTATTCATAACTGTTTTAGCCGCTCCATTACCAGGGTTAGTCGATACCATCTTCTCCAAAGAAAAATCATTCGCTTTAGCATGTTCCGTGCTTTTCTTGTACTGTTTCCATGTCAATAACACCCCGTTTTTATAAAAATAGGTGCCCTTAACGGCACTTTCCATTAAATTTGCTTTTAAAAATCTAAAGTACGCGTCAGGAAAGACGTCCGGATACTGACGGAAAATATTGTAC
>Ga0247722_10001674_pt1 | contig 12072 bp, 11 predicted proteins | sample MSEWelMarce3H_FC_FD_189094 | JGI IMG/M metagenome (GOLD analysis project Ga0247722, IMG submission 189094) | Subsurface sediment microbial communities from gas well in West Virginia, United States - MSEEL Well Study Marcellus 3H_FC | ecosystem: Environmental > Terrestrial > Deep subsurface >... | reverse complement strand
TAGCTTTTCATTATTAAAATTTATTATTTTAGCTGTAATAGTTCAAATTACTCATGATATATTATTTTATATTTTTTTTAGCAATATACCTAGAGGAGTAAATAAAATGATCGATACATTTAAAGATTACGCGAATGATGTATCTTATAAAGCAATTTTGGCTGATAGTGGGATGATGATAATGGCGTGCTTGATTGCTTCCTATCTTGTAAATAAAAATACAAATACTAACATCATTGTATTAATTTCATTTATATATTTGTTACCATATTTATTATACAACTGATAATAAAAATAAATATATGGATATATATAATAATGACTGAAGTTGATATATGTAATCTTACAGTTATTGACGAGAAAAATTGGCACAAAGATGCGGATTACACAGAATGCGAAGTATGTAAAAAAAAATTTACATTTACACGTAGAAGACACCATTGTCGTTTCTGTGGAAACGTAGTATGCGATGACTGTTCAAAAAATAGATGTAATTCTGATCGAATTTGCGATAATTGTGTTAGTAAATATAATGAGTATAATATAGGTGATTGTATAATATTAGAAAGTGTAAGGGGTAATCTACATTATTTTCTATTAGTCGGAATTGTTGAAGAAGAAAATTATATTTATTACATAGTTACGGAAAAAGGAGTAGATCAACATTTTATTCAATACGATAAAACTACACGTGACATATCATTTACGCTGGGAATCGGCGAAGAACTTCCAAATTTCCATATGGATAGAAGTTATAAAAAAATTATGAAAAAAGGTCCATCTGGAATATTTGATAATTTATTAAAAACATCAATTCTTTTTGATAGTAGAACAAATGAATGTATAATGGGTGGAAAAAAATTTAAACAAGGAGATACTATTACTTTTGATGCCGAAGGTTCACCTACAGATATTCAGTCATCACCGCATTCACCGCATGAATCTTTAAAATACACTGTTACAGCACTTGTTAGAGATATAATTCCCAGTAATTTTTCTACCGATACGCCTACAAAAGTTGTTCTAAAAGTAACTTCGGGTAATATATCAACATATACTTTTTATAATCATAATACTGATACATATCGGATTCCAGTCAATTCTGAAATAATATTACACAATAATAAATTGGTTGGCGAACGTAAGGTAAACTATCGTGAAATTGATTTAATAGGAAAAGTTCTAAAACCTGCTAATATTAGCGTAATAAGAGTAAATAATGTAACAAGCCAAGAAAGACAAGGCGGCGGAAACAAACATAGAAAAAATAAAAATAAAAAAAGTAAGCGCGTTGTAAAGCGTTACATAAGCAAGCGATACAAAAATCGTCGCAATAAGGTTACTAAACGGTCAAAAAGATCGAAAAAATTAAGAAGATGATGATCATGCGATCATGTTTTAAAGTAAACATCCAAAAACTTATCCGAATACAGTTCGTCCATATATTTCGCGTTATTTATAGGCGCATCATCTTTTACAATATTTTTTTGCTGCTCCTCGTTTACTTTAACCGGTTTACCATATACCGTTGCTGGAATAGACTGTATTCTTTCTTTCATTTGTTCATTTTTCATAAAGAATTTAGAAATGTCAAAATATTTCTCCATTTTCAGAGTCTTTTTTATATAATATAGTATAGTATTATATTATATTAATTTAAACTTATTAAGTATGCCCAAAGCAAAAACAAGCAGGAATAATGCTAAAAAACGGAAACAAAATCGCACACATAAATTCCACGGCAAAGCAGATTTTTCTACCATGTCTATGAGCGCGATTTCAAACGACGGAAGTAACTGGCATGTAGATACCGATGTCAATGGTGTAAAAAATCATACAAATCTTACAAACTCCGATATTATGAATATTATGGCGCACCCAGCGCATAAAGTCGACCTTCGAACACGCCTTCTAGAAAGTCTAAGAGGTGTAGATAGATACGAAATGCCCAGACTAATCGAAACACCCGAAACAGATGAGATTGGTATGTTCGGAGAAATAGATTATCCGCATGTTCGCATATATAGAAAGAAGTGTCCTACTCAACAAGGATCCGTCTTGATGAATAATCTTTCGCCATTACATGAAGCCACGATTGTCCCCAGGAATGAAGTCATACATCTTGCTCCACTTCATTCACTACATACTATGAAACCGCAAAGAAAATCAACGAAAAAACGCGACAAGAAAGGGAAAAAATCTCGCAAAAATCGTAAATAAATTAGTTATAAAATAGAATATATATTATATAATCCTCGGTATATAATATATAACATATAACATATAATAATGTCGTCACCATTTTTAGGACCATCATGGAAAAGTGTTGGAGGATATGAGCGAACGCCTGTAGGAAATTATGCGCGGTTTCCTTACCTTACTAGCGAAACAGCATATATCGATAATATTTCATCGGGTGGAGGTGGAGGTGCCACAGGTGCCACAGGTCCTGTAGGCCCTCAGGGAGCTACAGGGATTCAGGGTTCTCAGGGTTCTCAGGGTCCACAGGGACTTCAAGGTATTCAAGGTATTCAAGGTGCTCAAGGTGATACAGGTCCTCAGGGTGCTCAAGGTGCTCAAGGACCCAGTTCAGGCGTTACCAGTATTGTAGCGGGAACAAATATTACAATATCGAGCGGAACAGGTGATGTTACAATTAATGCTGCGGGGGCTGCTGGGGCTGCTGGAGGATATTTGAAGGTGGGTGTCGGGGGTTTCGGTGTTCAAAATTACACCGATAATCAGCCACATTTTGTCGGATGGGATCCTGGCTTTATGAGTTCCCCATATTTTTGGAGCGGTGTTTGTGCTGGAACGTTTCAGAATGTCCAAGGTGGAACCCTAAATGGGCTTCAATATACTGGGTCGCCCTCACTTCACGTAACATTCACTTTTAACCCATTATTTAATGTGAGCCCTGTTACCGCCCCTAACAACCCAGCAAATATGTTGGCTACGCCTGGTTATGTTTATAGTTCATTTGGTATTAATTTATATATCACCGATGGTAACGGAAATACACGAGCAGACCAGCCAAACGTGACCGATATGTTATGTGGTGCTGGGTCAGCGAATAGTTCTGCGGCTAATATTTATAATGATTATCGTGGAACTTTTACTACATCTTTCGTATTGAGACAAAATGACATAATAAGAGTTAATGCGGTTTCAAATGGAGTATTTAATCAGTCAGGAGGGCAACCAGCGAATACATATTATTTTCAGGGCGGAGATTTTAATGATGGTTCTTATATGACCCTTACAGCCATTGCTATTACGGGTGTATAAAATAAAACATAGAGACGCATGAGAAGCGTGAGATTAATCTAAAAATCGACTATTAAATAGAAATTATTATAGAATACATATACCTCATTATATATATATAAAATGAAGAGCAAATCTAGAATTCCATCAGTTATTGCCCGAGTTTCGGTAATTAAATCACATTATGAACTAATCCATAATTCATCACTCTAACTTACGATATACTATTTTATAAAGGTATAATTTATATTTAAAAAAACAAAATATTATTCCCATAAAATTGATATATAAATACATCTCATATGTATATATCAAGAACAAGACCAAAAAAACTAAAATGGAAACCACAGCATCGCAATCACCAGACATTGACTACCTTGCTCGCCTAAACGCGCATCCGCGTGATAAGCGTATCACATTTGACCCCATTCCACATACATATATGATCGACGGCGATCCATCCGTCAAGTATACTTCTGTGACAACCTGGAACCATTCGCATTTTGAAGAATTTAATGCTGACGCCATTATTGCGTCAATGATGCGCTCCAAAAAATGGTCTGAAAGTAAATACCACGGACAAACACCGGACCAAATCAAGGCGGGGTGGGACAAGAATCGTGATGAAGCCGCCGCCGCCGGAACGGCCATGCACTTTGATATAGAGTGCTTCTACAATCAGTGCCCCCGCACCAACGACAGCGTCGAATATCAGTATTTCAAACAATTTGTAGAGGATTATCCAAACCTGGAGCCATACAGGACAGAATGGACGGTATTCCACGAAGAGCTCCGCATTTCTGGCTCCATAGATATGGTATTCCGAAATAAAGAAGATGGCACGCTGAGTATTTATGACTGGAAAAGATGCCGCGAAATAAAGAAAACGGATAGAAAATGTTCGAAGAATCCTGTGATCGAACATATTCCGGACACCAACTTCTGGCACTATTGTCTACAGCTGAATACATACAAGGCCATCCTGGAGAGCAAATATGGCGAAACTATTCGGGATATGTATTTGGTATGTTTACACCCCGAGAATGCGAATAAATCATATCATCGGATTAAAGTCATGGATCTGACCGACGATATTAAACGATTATTCGCCCAGAGACTGAAGCAGGTAAAAGATAAAACGGATTAGGTTAGGTATAATCTCTATCTATATCAACAACATTAAATATATTTGTATTTGTATATATATTTGTATTTGTATATATATATTACAAACCATTTTTTTAAAACAAATTTCCAGAAGAAAATGTCACGCTCTCCAAAATATAGTCCTGGCAAATATAGTTTTGATATTTCACCCATACGAAGATCAATAATACAAACACAAAATTTTGACGTTAAAAACCCGTTTGTAATATTTACAACTGGACCAACTGGGTCAGGAAAGTCAGGATTGGTTAGAAAAACAATACAACGTTTATACCCTTCAATTCCAGTCATGAATTATGAATCTTTTATACTGGACGACCTAATTGAAAAAAATGATACATATAAACAGTTAATAAACGATATTTTAGATAAATACGATTGTAGAACATCTATAGATGTAGGTTCTATGTGTAATATACAAAACCCAAGTCAGGAACTAATTAAAGACATGAATGATGCGTATTGGAAAATAAGACAAGATAAGGGTTACTGTGGTATTCCAAGTGAATCGTGCGATGATTTATTTAATAGCCAATGGAAGCAGGCTATAAGAGAAGGTAAAAATATAGTAATAGAAACTACGGGTAGAGTAATTCCATGGTGGTTTATTAAATACTTTCATACATTAAGTAGTACACAATATAATATTATTTTTACTTATGCGATAGCAAGTTTTGATATATTGATACAAAGAAATATTAATAGAGCTATGACCAATATTAAACAATTTATAGAGAATGGCGATAATAACGCGCCGCGACTACCAGACATTTCTAGAACTAATTTTAAGAAAGCAACTGATACAATATTAAAAACATTAATTACTTTAAGAAATATATGCTTAAGATTAGGGAAATCGAATGATATAAGATGCGGAAATGATGAACAAACCCCGCCAAATCCAACAAATTTAATTAATAATAAAGGAAAATATGTGCTATTAATTTTCGATAATAATAATCGATCAAAGTTGATTTATGATAGTAGAAGTAGACATGACAACATGATGACTAACGGAGAATTTATCACATTATTATCCAGATTCGCATTAAATAATGAAAAAGAAGGCGGTGGTATAAAAACCAAACGCAAGTATGTTAAAAAAAGTAGGTCAATAAAAAAGGGTATGCGCAGTTTTCGAACACGCGGTCGATGTGGTCGACACACCTCCAGAAAATATCAACGATGACGGCGCCTCGTCTTTCTACAGAGGCGGCGACCCTTGCGAGTTTTTTTACACTTAGTCGTGTGCCTACGCCTACGAGTGCGACCACCACCACCACCACTCTCATTTCTACTACCTTGAATATCTTCTTGTAAAGTAGTAGCGCCGGTGAGATCGGTAATACCTATCCATGTAATACGCGTTGGCATACTGTCAAGAACAGGAGTGAAATCTATACCTTGCGCGGCAGCCACGGCAGCATCCCCTGCCAACACACGCGACCACTCGCAAGTTTCTCTGAGTGCGCGTGATTCCAATACACCCTCTTCTCTTGAAAAAACCATAACTGAATAGTTAGGAAACATTAAAAACTCATCTTCTACAGCTGTATCAGAAACAAGGCGCAAAGATGGAAGAGCAATGCGCCCACGGCGTGGTTCGAATACCATTATATGAGGATGCATGGTTGCTACTCTAGGGACGGAGAATCTACAGGCAACATCGACGCTTGCTGTAAAACTCGAGAATCCAAGAGACATATGCGTGTGTAGCTGATGGGAGGCATCTAAACTCTCACTTATTTCAGGTGGTTGCCACAAAACCGTGCTCATATTTTCGCCAACACCTAGCCCTCTATATAGTCGAACAGTCGGATGTGATCGCGGATAATTTCTGAAATTTGCCGGAACAGGAATAATAAGCTTATGTATACCCGAAAGAAAAAGGTAAAACCAAACATTGAATACCCGTTTATCATCATCGTATGGTAGTGCGTTAAGACGAATATCCTGACTAGCGGCATCAACTTGTAATAGTATACGATTTAAAGCATAGAAAAATGAAGTGCCTGGCGAGTCTTTAGTGTATAAGTTACAAGCAAAAAATTGTAAAGGGGACAATTTAGAATGCTGAGCGCGAACATAAGCTCGTTGAGGTTGCGTTAATTGTAGCATATGTGTTTCTCTTGCTGGGAACATGCGATTTACAGCCGGGACTAGTAATGTATTTTGGAATCTAACCCAACACGTTACCCTGAATTGTGACTTTTGCGCTTCAGTCATAGGGGCCACAACCGTTCTAAAATCGTTTCCATATACATAATCATCAATTTCAGAACTTACGTCTCGCAACTCTCCAGCGCGAAATCCTCTATGTTGGAATATACCCAAAACACCATGGTCAATGGGTCTGTCACCCATATCGGTGCCGTCTAACATAACAAAAGGTAGTGGGATAGGCGAGCGAGGCGGACGCATCTGGCGGCGAAGCAATACAGCTGGAAGAGGAAGAGGAGGAGGAATAACAGGCACGGCAGGTCCTCCGTGTGCTAATGCCACAGAAAGAGGAAGTCTGCTGCTACGCCCTAAACTGCGAGGGCGACTACGCGGGGATACAACAATCGGGATATTCGGACCATTAGGATCATCAACACCAGGGAATAAAGGCATATCATCTTCAGCATCATCTTCAATTACAATATCGACGGGTCCTCCACGCGCTAGTGCCGGGCCTGTAAGTCTGCTGCTACGCATTAAAGCGCGAGCGCGACTACGTGGCGACAAAGACTTACCACGAGGGGATGACATTTTATACTATTATAAATATTATATAAAATATTATGATATTAATATTTTAAAATAATGGAACGAATAGTCTAAATGTTATAAAAAAATAATATAGAGATTATGTCTCAAGTATAATTAACCATCACAACAAAGAGTATATAACACACAATGAATTTTACAAATATTACATTTACTGGTATTCCGGAACAGAAAATAAACATGGACTATACGTGGCACGAGCTAGTTAACTATTATTATTATTTATTCCTGTATTTTTTTAGTTCAACTTCATATATATACCTTGTATTATGGATACAGAACCGATTAATAGAACGCGATTTGTCATATTATAGCAACTCGGATTCAGATTCGGAAGAAACAGAAGAAAACATACAAAATGAAACAGCCAAAATTCCATACGAGAATGAAATGTTTGAAGAATATGATAATTTAGAAGGTAAAGAGTTGACAGAGGATTTCGTGAAAGATTTATCATTGAATACGATAACGGAAACAATACCGCGTGTGGGAGATGTGCTAATGTATTATGACTCTGAGTTGGAATCGTTTGTATATTATTCAAAAACGAAGGAAATTCCTTATAAATATTTAGAAACAGTAGCGCGAAAATATGTTATTCATTATGACTGTAAAAATATATACGTTGATATAAGAAAAGAGTATGAGAATGGAGTAAACAAGTGTAAAGAAATTAAAGAAAAAGAAAAGGCGAGTGCTGAACAAACGACAACCACAGACGCCGAACCTAGTAACGAGAACAAAAAGAAACAACTTTTTGTGAAACTGAAGTCATATAATCGTAAAGCTGAAGTAAATAGCAAACAGAAGGATAAGATATATATATTAAGAGAGCATTCGAATAGGTATTCCTATCGCGGAAAGATAGAAGAATATAAAGAGCCTGTTACATCGGAATGCGAGAATACTGATCCAACGATAGACTTTTCTACGTTTAAAAAGATTAAAAGTATTTAATTTTTATTGCGATGTATAAATGATAAGAATGAGTTAATTTTATTATTATTATATTATAAGTAATAAATAATAATAAAAACCAATAAATAATAATGGCAGATCAAGAACAACCACAACCACAACCACAACCACAACCACAATCACAACCACAAATATCAACAGAAGAAGCACCCGCTGCTGCTACTGTTGTTGATGCTCCTTCTCCTAGTGCTGAATTAGCATCACAAGCAACAGCCACAACGGCGACAGCAGGAACAGGAGAAGGAGCAGGGGCAGACGCGATAACAAAAGTAGCAGGACCTGCTGGACCAGCAGGGGCAACAGCAGGAGCCTCAACGGCGGCAACAGTAGAAGGAGCAGGAGCCTCAACGGCGGCAGCGGGAGCAGGAGCCTCAACGGCGGCAGCGGGAGCAGGAGCCTCAACGACAACAACAGAACCGCAAACCCCTTTCGAAAAACTGGCATCCACGGCAAAATCAGGAGCATCAACAGCAAAATCAGAAGCATCAACGGCAAAACCACAAAAACCACAACCACAAAAACCACAAAAACCACAAAAACAACAAAAACCACCAAGGTCTTCAGGAGGCACGCGTGGCATGGGTGGCATGAGTGGCATGGGAGGCATGATGGGAATGATGGGGGTTCCAATGACTACAATGTCTACAAGCAATGTAGACTTACCCTTTTTAAAAAATAAATTAATACAAGAGTTAAGTCAATACGATATAGACGAGGATAGGGATATGGTTATAAGTATAATAAGAAGCTCAGAGTATATAAAACAATTAAAAAAAAGTCAACATAAGCCTACTATAGTACAGGAAGGTATTCAGGATTTTATAGATGGTGTTCAAGATAAAATATTAAAAATACCTGAAGGCTGGAAAACAGAGTATACGCAAGCAGAGAATACATCAACTTTAAATGAACTTTTTCACAATATGTTAAAAAAATATAAGGATTCAGAAGAAGAAGGAGGAGAAATGACTACTACTGACTTATATAGTTTATATCAAATAAGCAATAACGCGCAAAATTGCGGTTCATCTTCGCCACCACCACCCAAAAGTAGCGATAGTTCTAAAGGACCATCTATGTTTAGTAAATTAAAAAATGCTGTCGCTACACGTAAAAATAAACCAGGTGATCCTAAAGCAGCCCCAGGAACAACGCCAGATGGGACGCCAAAGAAGAGTTTAGGTGAGAAGATAAAAGAGAAAGTGAATAATTTAACACGTAAAAAAACCCCGGAAGAAAAAGCAGCGGCTGAAGAAGCGGCGGTAAAAAAAAAGGAAGAATCAGAAGCTAAAAAACAAGCTCAAGTGGCGGCAAAAAAGCAAAAACAGGAAGATGAGGCGAAGGCAAAGGCAGAATTAGCAGAAAAGGTCAGAAAAGGAACCGCGACAAAATTTGAACAACTTCAACATGAAAAAAACAAATTGGCAACAAAAGCAAGTAATCAGTTAGACGCAGCAAAAACCGCTGTAGGAGCCAAGGTTGACGCAGCAAAAACCGCTGTAGGAGCCAAGGTTGATGCTGTAAAAACCAGTGTTTCAAACGCAGCAACCGCTGTAAAAACCAGTGCTTCAAACGCAGCAACCGCTGTAAAAACCAGTGCTTCAAACGCAGCAACCGCTGTAAAAACCAGTGCTTCAAACGCAGCAACCGCTGTAAAAGAGAACGCTTTTAACGCTTATGCTAAAGCGGCTGATAAAGTTGTAACTGGTATACAAGACTTTAAAGCTAAACGAACTATAGCTAAATACCAGGGTGGTGGCGCCAGCGCATCACACCATCGAACAAGATATATAAGTGATATTAAGAATAATCGTAGAAGACTATATGATAGAGAAAGAAAGATAATACAAAGCATTCGAAATTTCGAAAATAATAATAATAATAATAATAATAACAGGCATAAATCTAGGCACCATAAAACAAGAAAACTTAGAAATTTACTGATGAGGCGGTGAAAATATATAACAATATATAGCCATTATTCGAAATCGATATAAAAACTATAACATATAATATATAATAATTAAACCAGTATATATTATACAGACCGACCAACCGAACAACAAACTAAAAATGTTGACATGGAAAAAAGATAACGATGAACGCGTAAGACGCAAAATCGTAAAAATTCATAATAAATATTATGACATCACGAATTTCGCTCATCCCGGTGGACCGATGGCGATTATGGCCGCGAATCGTCGCGATGCCACCGCATTATTCGAATCGCATCACCCCTTTAGTGATCGCGATATGATGAATGACATTCTTAAAAAATACGAGATACACGAAGAACGGGAGAAATGTGAAAAATACCTGCTCCCTGGTGAAATCGAAAATGGTGACAATAATTTATTCGATTGGGATGAAACACTTAACAGCGAGTTTACGCTTGAGTTGCGCGATAAAGTAAAGAAACATTTTAAATACCAGGCAGAAGAACGAGGTGTATCATTAATCGAAGCCACCAAAGCGACGCCGCAGCGTTGGTGTGAATGGGGCGCAATGGCGAGCGCAACAATGTGGTCATTTTATACAATGCTATATTCGCAAAGTATATTCTGGAGCTGGTTAAATGTGCTTCTATGCCCTGCGATATACTGGATGTCGGCAGGAATGTTTCACGACGGAAGCCACTTTGCTGTCTCACAAGATTGGCGTGTAAATTGGGGGATGCAGTATTTCTATAGAATATTTTCAAGCCCATATGATTGGCTACATCAACATATAATAGGACATCATCCATATACGAATATACACAATAAAGACCCGGATTTGAATCACGAAAATAATTTAACTATGGATATCAAAGATGTTGCTATAAGGTATATTAAAAATACAAAATGGACTACTAAACACATCAATCAAGAAAACCGGTACTACCCAATAATATCTATGGGTTTAATATCAGTGAGATTCATAAATCCACTAGTTCTTATTGTAACAAACTTATACAACAAATGTGTGTATAAAATGCCGACTCAATTAAAATATATCATCTTATACTTTATTGAAATTTTTTTATGTATATATATGATATTTATATTACCTTTTCAAATATGGACACCATTTTACGCTATAAAACACGCAATAATTCCATTTTTATTATTATCAACTATATTTAATATTACTGCTTCCATGAATCATTTACATAAAGACAGCATAAAAGGCCAAAATAAAAATTGGTATATTCATCAGGTGACTACAGCAAACAATTTTGGAACTCATTGGCCGCATTATTACACATCGATTGGACTGAATTATCAAATCGAGCACCATTTATTCCCCACCGTAAATCACTGCCATTTGCGCGATATTCAGCCGATAGTAAAAAAGTTGTGCGTGAAGCACGGAATACCGTATCATCATACTAGCGGTTATAAAGAGGCGATTATGGGAGTATATGAACATATGCGTGAAATGGGACGTGAACCTACACCGGAGACTTCTTATGATAAATTAGATTAACACGCCTACCCCTACGCCTACTTTTTAGCATCCATCCAGCGAATGAAACCGGAACTTCGTTTCATATCAAAAGACGGCCCAAGATGATCCTTGGCGATTGCGAGACCTTGTAGTTCAAACGGGTTCAAAGTATCGGTATATTCTTGGATTAATTTTGGTAGGGAATGTATTGTAGAAGAAGCGGGACAAGGCATACTAGAGGAAGGAATGCTGCTAGAAGAGGCATTAGACATACAGATTTTGTTTATAAGATGGTAGGCGTTAATATAATAATATAACACATATTATTATATCAATTTTATGATTTTTTATAAATAAAATATAATTAATATATTAATATTTTATATACACAGTATAAGATTGTTGTAAGATTGTTGTAATAATGTCGCAAGTGATTACGAATTCACCTAGTATAAAATAGAT
>Ga0247722_10001673_pt1 | contig 12075 bp, 12 predicted proteins | sample MSEWelMarce3H_FC_FD_189094 | JGI IMG/M metagenome (GOLD analysis project Ga0247722, IMG submission 189094) | Subsurface sediment microbial communities from gas well in West Virginia, United States - MSEEL Well Study Marcellus 3H_FC | ecosystem: Environmental > Terrestrial > Deep subsurface >... | reverse complement strand
ATTTATAATAATTTATGGTGTATCGGAAAACAAAAATGGCATTTTCGTAGAGACGCGATTCATCGCGTCTCTATTTTTATGGAAATTGTGTTAGACGCGATGAATCGCGTCTCTATTTTTATGGAAATTGTGTTAGACGCGATGAATCGCGTCTCTACTATTATGGAAATTGTGTTAGACGCGATGAATCGCGTCTCTACTATTATGGAAATTGTGTTAGACGCGATGAATCGCGTCTCTATTTTTTTGGAAATTGTGTTAGACGCGATGAATCGCGTCTCTACTATTATGGAAATTGTGTTAGACGCGATGAATCGCGTCTCTACTATTATGGAAAATCCCATTTACCCCCGACAGGAACGGTATCCTTTTTTATGGTTGTTCCTAAATAATTGGTGAAAACCTTTTATTTGTTTTCGCCAACAATTATCAATTGGAAACCTACAACCATAAAAAAGATATAGTGGATGGCGGGAATATGGAAACCAAGAATGCCAAAGCCATTCGGTTCTAAAAATTTGGACTATTGGTTTTGTTCTTTGAGATGATAGGCTTGTAATGCCTTTGTTAGTTTTTCTTTTGTTTTTATTCGCAAGCTTTTTGGACTGATTATTTCTATTCCGTCGGCAAATCCTAATAATAATCGTTCAAATTCGTTGTTAATTTTGAGATAAAGTTGGATTATTATGCTGCCGTCTTCGTTGGTTTTCAGGCATTTTTGCGAATGATGAAAAGGTTTGGTTAAAATATAAGGAGCATGGTTTGCATCAACGTGAATTAAAATACTTCGGGGTTGCATTCCCTGATTTACGGTTACGCCAATGACGTGTTTGAAGTGATTTTCGGCATCAAATTGGGTATCCGAATTGGGTAAACTGAACTCAAAATCGATTGCTTCAATGCGGTCAAGGGCTAAGTTGAGAATTCCTTTTTGATTTTCCTTTTCTCCAATTATAAACCACCTGTTGTTGAACTCCTTTAGCACAAATGGGTGGAAAATAAAGGTAGTTATTGTTTTGGCTTTGAAGGATTTATAACTAATTTTCAGCACAATCTTTTTCACAATGGCTTGATATAGCGTATCGAGGTGATGTAAACCCTTTAATTTCTCGTTTTTATCCAATAAAATCACAGGATTAGACTGCGTTTTTTCGGCATATATCTTATCTTCGAGTCTTTGGAGAATGTGTGTTACATCTTGAAAGAGCGAGAAATCTTTGAATTGCTTCAGCATGGCAACAGTTTCGGTTAGCACGTTGATGTCGGTTTCCGTGAGGGGAATATCCGTTATGGAGAAGTCGTTTTCTTGATAGCGGTAGTATTTTTTGTCATACACTTCGATGGGTGCATTGTATCCGAGTTTCTCGCTACGCATCAATTGGATATCCATTTGAATGGTTCTTTTGCTAACGGGATTTTTTCTGCCTTCAAATTCATAAAGTGCCTCCGAACAGGCTTCAATTAAGTCCTCTAAAGTCCATTTTCTGTTATAATTTTGCAAACATTTGTCGATTGTTTTATAGCGAATGAGTGCATTTTTGTTTTGTGGCATGTTTTGTGGATTAGCGATACAATAGGGTTCTAATTTGAATTAGGTTTTGGGTTGTTTTTTCAAGATTTGGAATGCTTTGTAGCGAAGTTTTATCGTGGTAATACTCAATTTGGTTGATAAGTTCGTGTGCCATCTGCAAAATAGCATCATAATCCATAACACCCGCTTTAATTTGGAGTAATTCTTCACGGTTTGAAACTCTTGGATTCAAAGTGCCTTGCGACATTATTTGTGCAGCACTTTGCAAAAGCCTGATGGTATGCATCATATTTTTGCTGTCATAGTTTTTCCCATGTTTTTCATTGGTATTATAGCGATCTTCATTTCTTTTTTCTATCCACTGCCAGTATTCATTATATTCTTTGCAGTATTTGGAATACCCTTCCTGATTGACAGCTACTAATGCAATTTCTTTTTCATCTTTAGGAATTGATGATAGCGAAACTTCATTTGAAACTTCATTTTTAATGATTCCTCTATAGCCTAAATTATTGTTTTTATCATAAAATAACGCAAAAACCCCTTTAGCATGGGGAATATTTACCAAACCACATTGTTCTTGTTTGTAATTATGTTGTTGCAACCAAGTATTTAGAGAAGTCGTTTTAATACCTTGAACAATATTGCAAAAATCGAGTAAACTTTTGCGTTCTTTTGCAATTGGATTTACAATTTTTTTGTTGAGACCTCTAGCTTTCTTGATTTGAGTCATGGCATAACCTGCAAAACTATCCTTACACAATTTAGAAAGGAAGTCTTCCAATTTAAAACATTCCATCAACGGGTGTTTATACAAAATACAATCATCAGGAGAGGCTAAAAGTTCAATAATATTTGGATTATTTTTGAGTAATAATTCAACGAATCTTCCTATTTCATAGTACACGATATCGTTGGTTTCATTACTTATTTGTGGTATGTAATCTAAGCCATAAAATTGTTCTTTAGGCAAATAGAAAACGCCTTTTATATCCGTATCAGACGAAGGCGTGTTTAATCCGAAGGCTTTGCTGCCTGCAATTGCTTCAAAAAGGATTAGGTTTTGGGATTTTAGATTTTCTATTGTCATTGGAGTACCTAATTTTTTTATTAATTTTTATTAATTTATTGAATGTTCCTAAATAATAAGGATGTTTAACTAATTCATAATTCGATAAAAAATCCTATTTTTAATGGTGGTGCTATTGAATTGGTGATTTGCAATTGATTGTTTGCAAAGTTATTCTATTTGTATCTTGTTTTTTTATAGTAATTAAACGGATATAAAATAAATCATATTAAAGATTTTGGAGCATTTAAAAAAATGGTAAATCTAATTGGCTGATTTTGAGTTAAATCTATACTAATTAAAAAATATATATACCAATAAAGAGTTAAAAACTTAAAAAATACAAACCAATAAAGAGCTTAAAATCTAAAAAATACAAACCGCAAAATTGAATTATTTGAAATTTAGAATTTCTTTGAAAACGTCATCCATTTTCTCATTAATTTTGTTACCATTTTTTAAACCTGATGCGTTTACTTGGTTATACGTGATTGTTTGCGTTAGAAAATCCGTTATCAAAGCCTCTTTTGGGTGCAGATAGGTTTCATTTTGATTGGCTTTTATTTCTATTAATTCCTTGATTTTTTGTTGAATTTCTGGCGGGGCAATTGGTACTAATTCCAAAAAAGCAACTGGCGGAAAAGTATTTTTTTCAATAATCCATTTTCCTGCCAAAGCGGCTCGCAAAGCATAAAAATAACTTTTTAGTTTTACATTTTCGGCTTGGCAAACGTCCATAAAATTTTTGGATGTACCTAAATAATGATGTAAAGTTGCAATTGGAGAAAAACAGTCCATTGCCAACTCACGTAATTGCTTCATAATTGCTTCATTTTCATAATAAATTACGGGAGAATAGAACCATTCCAATAAAGGAGCATTTGACTTTGCCAACAATTTCAAGGTTTTTTTCAAATCCCAACCAGAACCATCTAAATCATCCTCCGTCATAAATTCAATCACATCGGTTTTTTCCCAAAGTGATAAATAGTAGTCTTTTTCATTAATATAAATAAAGCGAATGTCAAAATCACTATCGGGTGAGGCAAAACCCCATGCTCTACTACCAGATTCAACTGCGTAGCAAATTTTTACGTTTTTTTCTAATTCAATTTGTTTGAGTTTTTGAAGTATTTTTTCGTTCATAATTATTTTTTTTTACACCAAAAAATCACTTTCAAGGCGTTGTTTAAAGCGATCAATTGGTTTTAGATCTACATCAATTTCATCATCTGTAAGGTCAAAAGGATCGTCCAAACCTTTGATAAGCAAATATAAAAAGCAAAACAAAAAAGTGATTGCTGAGGTTACGAAATAGTCTGCAGCAGGAGATTTGAATTTTGTAATCAGCAACAGCGAAGAAACGATAACTAATATGCTTTTTAGTAACGTATATGCGGGTTTTACAAAGTTATTTCTAGAAATAGTATAAGCTCTTGTGAGTTGTTTTCGCATGGCATTTGTGTTTTCCTGAATGCCTTTTATGGCTTCTTTGTCCACGCCACGTTCTGCAAAATAATACGCAATTTCGTTTGATTTTCGGATTAATGGAAAAATGACATTGGAATCTTTGCCATCGGAATACAGCCATTCGATAATACCAGAAGTGATGAAGAGCAATTCGGTTCGTAAAAAGGTTTGATTCAGGGGTTCCTTGCACAAATCGGTGTTGCCATTTCGAGGTGCTTTGATGGCGAGATAAATCCAATCTTTAATAGCTTCTAAATTAGAGGCCACTTCCCCTGGAATTTTTTCTCCTTCTTTAAAATCGGACATGGTTGCCGCGAGTAAGAGACCGAAAACAAAAAATGCACCTGTGAAAATTATGGTAATATCCGAAAGTTCGATAAGATCATGAAATTCTTGACCATACACAGAAAGTTTTTTGAATATAAAATTTTTAATTACCAGAATAATTACAGCCGCAATTATGGATTTAATGATTATGGAACGGTTTAGGATTAGCTTCATTTTCTAAAATTATTTCTGCATTTTTTTAAAATAAAACCACAAATATAATATAAAAATAGGGATTTGTGGTTTTTTTTATCTTCTACCTTCTCCTCTTCTTCCAAGGAGCATTCACTTCCCAGTTTCCGGCCATGATACAACCATAAGGAAGCACCTCGTCAATAACGGTTCCTAATTCAAATGTTTCCATTTGTTTTCGCACGGATGCCGCATTTTTATAGGCAGATGGCAACTCTGTTATATCAATTTCATTGGAGAAAAAACGAATATCCAAGCCTTTTGTTTCTTCTTCAAATACTTCTTGAATCGTTTGTTCTCCTTTGCTTTTTCTATGTTGGGTTCTACTGGTATTTCTTCCAGCTCCGTGTGGTGCAAATCCTAAATTGGTAGCGGTTGTGTTTCCTTCAACAATCAAAACGGGTTCAGCCATATTCAACGGAATTAATCTTGGTCCCGTAATATCAGGCATAAATTTGGCATCAAGCGGTGTTGCTCCTTTGGCATGATAAAAAATTTCACCATCTCTAAATACAAAATTATGTTCGTTCCAAAAACGATTTTCTTGCTTTATTCCTAATTTTTCTAAGGTTGCATCGTGAATACATTCGTGGTTCAACTTTGTCCAAGCTCTAATTATCTGTAATGCTTCCCAATACATTTGTCCTTCTTTGGTATCAAACGGAATCCACGCATTTTGTTTCAATGTTGCTGGCGACAAGTCTTTTCTGAATTTTTCAGCTAAATGCATTCCTTTTTTGAATAAATTGGCTCCAACACCTCTACTTCCGTGATGCGTAACCATCATGGTATTACCTGTTTTTTTTGATTTTCCAACGAAAAGAAAATGATTTCCATCGCCTTGAGTTCCTAAATGTGAACGAGCAACGCTTATCATTTTTTCATCGTTCAACAAATGATTACTTTGAAATAATGCCAACATTTCATCAGGAAATCGAAATTGATGTTCTCTACTTCTTCCACCTCCACCAAAATGAGTAATTGAATGAGCGGCATCAAGCACTTCTTTTGGATCTGCTTTTCCAAAATCGGTTAGCATAACGGAACAACAAATATCGGCACTATGCATTCCTGGATGAATGGCGTTTTTTGCGGCAACAACGCCACCTACGGGAATGGTACCAATGGAACCTGTAGGACAAGCATCGGGCATAATTGCACCCTTAATAAGGGTTGGAGTTTTCATCAACACTTGCATGGTTGCGACTACATCATTCTTGTTTTTTTCTTCTAATTCATTTTCTGCATCTATGTTTTGAATAAATTCAATAGGATTTTCAAGTAACCCCATTGGTTCTGGTAATTTGAATTGTTCTAAATACAATAGTAACGCTTCGCCTTCTAATTCGTTTTCATTGATAAAATCTATGGCATCTCTAAACCATGCTCCTTGTCTAAATCCTAAATCGATTAAATCTTTTCCTGTGAAATTAAATAATGTGTTCATCTTTCTTATTATTTTTTTATTGCTGCAAAGATAAATAGTGTAGTACGCAGTCTTTTTGCGTAGATAAAAAATAATTTTAATTATACTATTAATAACCAATATTACAATAAATTAACCGTTAATTCGTTTTATTTGAAGCGTTAAATTACATTAAAACTAGTAGCATGAAATTTTATTATACCATTTTTCTATTTCTATTTTATTTTACTTCAAATGCTTGTCTGTGGGACAGGGATACTTATGCTATGGAAAAACAAAGATTTCCTGAGGCTTATGAATTGATAACTGGAAATTTTATTAGACATTCAAAAGCATATTATGAATGGCGAATTTCTAAAATTCAACCTTTACTTGACAAAGGTTCTAAAAATCCTAAACTTTACGATGATTTAGCTGTTGCTTATTCCAAGTTACATAATGATAAAAAAGCGATATCCTTGATGCTTGAAAAGGACAAGTTCGCACCTGGACTTTATGAAACGTATGCAAATTTAGGTACGTTTTACATTCACGATGGACAATTTGAAATGGGATTGATTTATATTGATAAAGCGATTTTCAAAAATCCAGATGCTCATTTTGGTAGGGAAATTTACCAACGCTATTTAGTTGAATTTGTAATTGCTCAAGGAAAAAATGCAAGCAAGTACTCAAATTTCTACTATTTTTTAGTTACTAAATATAATGAAAAGCACAAAAAAAAAGAAACTTCTTTGCCTCTTGATGAGGTAAAAAAAGCAACAAAAGGCGTTTTGGGAATGATGCGTTTTGGGAATTTTAACTCCCCAATTTTGTTAAATGCACTTGGTGATATTTTGGTTAATGAAGAATATGAAGAAGAGAAAAATGCTCTGAGATTAGGTGCAATGGCATATATGGCAGCGGAACTTTATTCCGAAAAAAGGATTTCTAAAACCCTTGAGGAGAAAATTAATTCGTTTTTAAATTTGCAAGAAGAAGGATTAAATAATTTTGAAAAATTGCAGATGGAATTAATTAGCAGCATTAGAAAAGGGGAAAAAATATATGGAATAATTGAAGAAAATGAATCTAAATGGGTAGCAGAAAACGCAAATCTTGATGCAAAATTCGCAGAAAAGTTTTATGATTTATCCACTTTAAAAAACGAAAAAGCAACGCTTACCACTGTATATGAACAATTCACTTTATTTGATAAATTCAATGTTTTATATGTCTTTTTAGCTGTTTTTAGTCTGGGCATACTATATTTAATTTACAGATATAAAAAGTAAATTACAATAACATGTAATAATTTATTGTTTTGAACCGAATCAGTAGGCATTTTTGGTTTCCCTATTCCCGCCATCCGCTCTATCTTTTTGGTTACGATTTTCAGAGGAAGTGTAATAGTAAAAATCGTTTTCAAAGTTGCATAAACCAAAAAGGATGCCGCTCCTGTCGGGGGTAAGGAGTGATGTTTAGGCATTTTTGGAACCGTATCATTACAACAAACACAATTTATATTTTCCATAAAACACGATTTATCGCGTCTGTATATAAATTTTCCATAAAACACGATTAATCGCGTCTGTATATAAATTTTCATTGAGACGCGATTTATCGCGTCTAAAAAAAAATGACAACAAACACAATTTATATTTTCCATAAAACACGATTTATCGCGTCTATATATAAATTTTCATTGAGACGCGATTAATCGCGTCTCTACTATTTTAAACAAACCTTTTTATTGTTTATTTGGCTTTTTTCAATGCTGTTAAGGCTTTTTCGATATGGTTTTTGGAGCTGATGCTGTCGAAAATGTAGATGCAAATCCCTTTTTTGTCAAAAATATAGGTTACACGTCCAGGAAGTAGCCCGAAAAGTGCTTTTGGTACGCCAAAAAGTTGTTGTAATTTTTTGTCGGTATCAGCAAGTAAAACAAAGGGCAAACGGTGTTTTTGTTGGAAGTTTTGATGGCTTGATGAACTGTCACTACTTACGCCAATTACTTCAGCACCAAGGTCTTGAAAGTCTTGATAGGCATCTCGGAAGGCACAAGCTTGTGTGGTGCAGCCGGGTGTAAAATCTTTTGGATAGAAATAAATCACAACTGGTTTTTCATGAATTGAAGTGCTTTCAAACGAGGTTCCGTTTTGTGAGTTTGCGGAAAATTTTGGTAGTTTATCGCCAATTTTTAGTGCCATTTTAGTTGCCTTTATAAGTTACAAAATTACGAGGGGTTTCATAGAGCGTGATTTCCAGTTCCAAATGGTTTGGAATTACGTTTTTTAGTTTGTGATAAATAATGTAGGCAATATGCTCTGCAGTTGGTATAAGATCTTGAAATTCAGGAACATCTTCGTTGAGGTTTTTGTGGTCGAAAGCGTCTTCGATGTGAATTTTTATCAAATCGGAGAGGATTTTTGTGTCAATCACATAGCCTGTTTCGGGGTTTACCTCACCTGTTACTGCTGCTATTAATTCGTAATTATGCCCATGAAAATTGGGGTTATTACATTTGCCAAATACGGATTGATTTTGTTCCATTGACCAATCTTTCCGATACAAACGGTGTGCGGCGTTGAAATGTGCTTTTCTGGAAACGGTTACTATCATTTTGGTTGTTTTTATTTTGGAATGGGCTAATTAAAGTGTATGTTCGTCGAGATAATGAAAAAATTCATCAAAAATAATTTTGAACCAGGCGGTATAAGCATCTGGATTTTCTTGCATATCGATTTTAATGTTTTCGATAGTCATCCATTTCCAATCGGCTACTTCTTCTGTATTAATTTTGGGTTCGTTGTTGTAATATCCGATGAGTACATGATCGAGTTCGTGTTCGGTAAGTCCGTTATCAAAAGGAGCCTTATAGATGAAATGAAACAATTCTTTTAGTGGTGTTTGAAAGCCCATTTCTTCGAATAGTCGTCGGGTTCCGGCTTCGATATTGTTTTCACCAAGTCGTTGATGGCTGCAGCAGGTATTTGTCCACAACAAAGGGGAGTGGTATTTGTGAGCCGCTCGTTGTTGTAGCATAATTTCATTATTGTTGTTCAGGATAAACACTGAAAATGCCCGATGTAAAATAGCTTTTTCATGGGCTTCTAGTTTATTCATCACGCCAATAATTTCATCATTTGTATTGACTAAAATCACTTGTTCTTCTTTCATACTGCTTTTCTTCTGGTCAAAAGTACAAAAAAAAGGCTATTTGTGATAGCCTAATTTGAGTTTGTGAATAATTTTAACTTTTGTTTTATTTGCTATAAAAATTGGGATTGATTACTGCGTAACTTTTTGTTCAAGATCTTTTCGTTCTTTAACAAATTTGGTTAATAATTTACCGTATTTTGACTTAGCCACTTCAGGTTTCATGCTTTTTTGAATGGTGTCTAAATAGAACATATTGATATCAGAAATATCAGAAAGAGCTAAATAGGGAGCCACTTCTGCATTGCCATGAGTGGTTGCAAAATGTGCGGTGTAGCGGTACTTTCGGGTTACTAATTTTTGGTAGGCTTTCTCGATACTGTCTGTTGTTTCGGGATTTGGTTTCAATTCGTTTTTCAGTCTTTTTTCCATAATTGCTAGGTTTTCTTCATTGAAACGATTGTTAATTTTTTTGAATTCCTCCCATAAATCATGGTTTTTTGAACCTTTAACCTTGGCATCTGCAAAAAAATGTTTGAGTGTAGTTTCGATAGTAATGTTTCCTGGCTCTGCAAAAAAGGCCAAACTATTATCAACCGATGTGGTTTGCCCTCGGTCAAGCGTTAGGTAAATCATTTCAGGGCTTTCAAGTTTAAAATGGCTTTCAAATGTGTCATTACCATTGAAAATGATGCTGTCAAAAACCACTAATGTTGTGTCTTCAATTTTTTGAAGGAATAGTTTTCCTTGACTTAAACCTTTAATTGTACCTGAAATGTGTACGTTGGTGTCTTTGGGGGTTTCATTTTTGGAACAAGCCACAATTGAAATTGCAATAAGGGCAAAAAATATTTTTTTCATAATTGAAATACTACTTGTTTTTGTTTTACATTATTAAAGATGCAAAGTAACTAAAAAAAATCCTCAAAATTGCATAGAATTTTGAGGATTTTCAGAATTTTTAATTATTTTGGAATACTATTAACCCTTTAGCCAAGCTTCTCTAACGGCTGTTTTGCTGGTATCTGTTGCTTGATAGCCTTCTTGTTTTTCTTTAGGCATTACAATTTTTCCTTTTATGGTTTCTGTTTTTCCATCTCTTTTGATTTTAACACTGATATTTTCGCCTTCTTTCCATGCCATACTTTGCATGATTAAATCATAGATGTTATCTAGATTATAGGCTTTATCGTTAAATTCCAATAAAGTATCGTTATTTTTTAAACCTAAAGATGTCATGAACACATTTAATTCGATTTCAGGTAGAATCATGATTTCTTTAGTTTCTTGATTTACAGTAATGTATGGTTCTTGTTGTCCTTTTAAAAATGGGTTTCCTGCAATTTCTAAAGTAGCTTGGGTAACGCCCATCTTAGCAAAATATTCTTCATACGGAATGGCAGTTTCGCCAGCTACATATTTATTTAAAAATTGACCAACTTCAGGATATGTTAATGCTGTGATTTTTGCAAATAATTCGTCGTCTTTAAATGCTTTTTTAGTGCCATATTCGTTTGCTAAATCTTGCATTAATTTTAAAATTCCTTTTTTCCCATTGCTGCTTTCTCGTATTTGAATATCCAAACACATGGCAATTAACGCTCCTTTTTGATACACATTAATATATTGATCTTTATAAGGTGGATTTAAAACATTTTTACTCATTTTAGTAAAACTCATGGTGTCATTCATTTCGCGAGATTGTGCTATTTTGGTAGCCATTCTTTCATAAAATTCTTTTTCATTAATTAAGCCCTGATTTACTTGAAAAATGTTTGCAAAATATTCCGTTACCCCTTCATACATCCATAAATGTTCAGACATTTGCGGGTTATTAAAATCGAAATATTGAATTTCATTTGAATGTACCGTTAAAGGTGTTACAATATGAAAAAATTCATGCGAAACCACATCTTTTAATTGTTCTTGAAGCATTTCCAATCCCATCATTTCTGGCATAACTACTGTTGTTGATGTTGGATGTTCTAAGGCACCAAACCCTTTTGCATCTTTGGCAGCCATATCCGCTAAATATAATAAGATAGCGTATTTTTTTGTAGAATTGATTGGGCCTAAAAATTTCTTTTGTGCCTTCATCATCGTTTCCATATTTGGTGTGATTTGTGCGGCAGTATATTTCCCTGTTGGCGAATACACACTGATGATAATTTCCATATCATCAACCATGAAAGAAGTGAAATCAGGTTTTGAATACATGATTGGCATTTCAACCAAATTGGCATATTTCGGCATTAAAAACACATCAGAAGTTGCACTTGCATCAGCATCAACCATAGCTGAAACCCCAAGTAAATCAGCGGGATGCGTAACTGTCAATTTGTATGGTGTTTCTTCTTTTCCTTTAAAGTAGCCTACAAATCCATGTGTGTTTAGCATAAAGTTTTTTCCTGCATTGATGTTTGTGCCAGCTGGAGAAAACACATCATCACTTTTACCAAAACCGCCACCGCCTTCGGTATCGAAAGTATCATTTACTTGATAAGTAATTTTTGCTAATTTTGTTGCATCAGAAATCAAATATGAATTTTCATCTGTTTTTGCAATTTTCATTGGATTTCCTTTTGCATCTAGTGCTTTCACGTTTTCAATAAATCTGCCGTAATCGTCTTCAGAATAGGTGCCCGGAACAGTTTTTGGAAAATGGAAAGTGGTAGTTTCTGTGGTAAAAGTAGGTGCAGTAACCGTTACTGTTACTTTATCATCTTTTACGTTTACAAGATCAATTAAAACCGCTACATCGTTTTTAGTTGAAGCTACTTTTTGCGTAGTACAACTAATTAGGAAACTCACTAAACTTAGTGATAATACTATTTTTTTCATTATTACAATTTGAATTTTCTATTGGTATGTTTTTTTTATTATTTGTTACAACTTTGGCGAATATGAAATTAATTTTTTAGG
>Ga0247722_10001671_pt1 | contig 12080 bp, 8 predicted proteins | sample MSEWelMarce3H_FC_FD_189094 | JGI IMG/M metagenome (GOLD analysis project Ga0247722, IMG submission 189094) | Subsurface sediment microbial communities from gas well in West Virginia, United States - MSEEL Well Study Marcellus 3H_FC | ecosystem: Environmental > Terrestrial > Deep subsurface >... | reverse complement strand
TTTCTTTAATACCTATGGTTCAGGGTTGAGTTTGTATAACTTTATCTCAAATTTAATCACCATCGGAATTATGTTAGTTATAAAGAAATATTTTATCGATAGCGATAAAATACATGCTCAAATTCAAGAAAATAAAACAAAACCAAAAACGGAAGGCAAGTTCCAACGCAAAATGCGCGAAATGATGGAGCAAGCAGAAGAACAAAAACGTTTAAATAAAAAATAGTTTTTATACAATAATATGTTTAGGACTCTGTTTTATTAAATTAAAACAGAGTTTTTTTTGTCAATTAAAGTAAAGTTTGATGTAAAAAAATGTGTTATTTTTGATAAAATTAATTAAATTTGTAAAACAGATAATTATGAAATATATATTGTTTTTTTTAGTGTTTACGACAACTTTTTTTGGACAGGAAGTAAACAAAGTTGACGCACAAGGTCAAAAAGATGGTCTTTGGAAAGGAATCTATGAAGAATCCAAAAGGCCTCGTTATGAAGGAACTTTTAGTCATGGCAAAGAAGTAGGTAAATTTGTTTTTTTTGATGATACCAAAGCCGGAAGTATCATTGCTACTCGAGAATTTAGCCCAACAGATAATTCATGTTATACTATTTTTTACAACCAAAAAGGAAACAAAGTCAGTGAAGGTAAGCTCGTAAACAAACTTTTTGAAGGTGAATGGAAATATTATCATGAAAACGCCACTACTATTATGACCTCTGAGTTGTATAGTAAAGGCAAACTTGAAGGCATTCGAAAAGTATTTTATACAAACCAGAAAATTGCTGAAGAAACAACTTATAAAAACGGAATAAAAAACGGTCCCTATAAAAAATATGCAGAAAACGGAATTGTTTTTGAAGAATCAAATTATGTAAATAATGAATATGATGGACCTGCAATTTTTAGAAATGATGCTAATATTGTGGTTTCAAAAGGAATTTATAAAAACGGAAAAAAAGTTGGGATTTGGGAAACAGTTACTAAAGATAAAACCGAAAAAGTAAATATGAATTTTCCAAAACAAGTTAAAATTAAAAAGAAACCTATTACAAAAGAACCTTATTAAATTGAAATGAAAAGAGTAGTTGTTGGTCTTTCTGGAGGTGTAGATTCAAGTGTTGCTGCCTATCTTTTACAAGAAAAAGGATATGAAGTGATAGGGCTTTTTATGAAAAATTGGCACGATGATTCGGTTACAATATCCAATGAATGTCCTTGGCTTGAAGATTCTAACGATGCTTTGTTGGTTGCTGAAAAACTCGGAATCCCTTTTCAAACAGTTGATTTAAGTGAACAGTATAAAGAAAAAATTGTCGATTATATGTTTCATGAATATGAGCAAGGTCGAACCCCAAATCCTGATGTTTTATGCAATAGAGAGATCAAGTTTGATGTGTTTATGAAAATAGCCTTATCTCTTGGAGCAGATTATGTAGCAACAGGTCATTATTGCCGAAAAGGTGAAGTTTCTATTGATGGAGCTACCCATTATCAATTGCTTGCAGGAGTTGATAACAATAAAGATCAATCCTATTTTTTATGTCAATTATCTCAAAATCAATTGGCTAAAGCATTATTTCCGATAGGAGAACTCACAAAACCTCAAGTACGAGAGATTGCCTCAAAACTTGATTTAATCACCGCTGAAAAGAAAGATTCACAAGGTTTGTGTTTTATTGGTAAAGTAAGACTTCCTGAATTTTTGCAACAACAACTCCAACCCAAAGAAGGATTAATTTTTGAAATAGATGCTTCTGCTGAAATTTATAATAAAGAGTTACCTGTTTTTTTAAATCTAGAAGAAGAATTGCAATATAATTCAACTCCAATTCATTATACTCCTACCGATGGAAAAATTGTTGGTAAACATCAAGGAGCTCATTATTTTACAATTGGCCAACGTAAAGGACTAAATGTGGGTGGCACAAAAGAAGCTTTGTTTATCATTGCAACTGATGTAAAAACTAATACAATTTATACTGGACAAGGTAGCCAACATCCCGGACTTTTTAGATCAGTTTTGAAAATTCAACCTTCAGAAATTCATTGGATTCGTGAAGATTTACAATTATTAACAGGACAATCAATGTGTGTTTTGGCTCGTATTAGATACCGTCAAGAATTGCAAGAAGCAACTTTGTATCAATTTGATTCGGGATTGTACGTAGTTTTTAGTCATCAACAATCTGCAATTACCCAAGGGCAATTTGTAGCTTGGCATATTGGTGATGAATTGCTAGGTTCAGGTGTAATTTCATAATAAATAAATTTATGAAACAATTTGTTTTAGTACTCTTGTTTTTAGTTTCTACAACTTCTTTTTCTCAAGAAGATGCGTGGATTTATTTTTCAAATAAACCCAATGCGCAATATTACCTTGACAATCCTTTACAAATGTTGACACAACGTGCTTTAACCCGACGTACAAATCAAAATATTTCATTGAATATTAATGATGTGCCCATTCATCAACCTTATATTGATCATGTTATCGCGTCGCCTGGAATTATAGTTAAGTCAAAATCAAAATGGTTAAACTGCGTACATGTTAGAGGCTCAATTTCTGATATTCAAGCCTTAACGAGTTTGTCTTTTGTAACATCAATTAAATTTGCCAACAATGCTCTTAACGGGCGTTATGATTCCAATTTATTCACAAATACAACTTCAAAAAATTTTGATACAGATATAAATTACTCCTACGGTAACTCTGCTAATCAAGTTCAAATGTTAAACGGTCATTTGTTACATCAATCTGATTTCACAGGTACTGGAAAAATAATAGCGGTTTTGGATTCTGGTTTTTTGAAAGCAAATACTATCCAGCCGTTGCAAAATTTATTTACTAATAATTTGGTTCTAGGCGGCTATAATTTTGTTTCTGGATCTTCAGATATATATGCCTTAGATAGTCACGGAACAATGGTATTGTCATGTATGGGAGGTAAAGTTGATGGGCAATTGGTAGGTACAGCTCCAAATGCACAATATTATCTTTATATAACTGAAGATGTCGGTTCGGAAAACCCCGTTGAAGAAAGTTATTGGGTTGAGGCAGCCGAAGAAGCGGATAGAGTAGGGGCAGATATTATTACGTCTTCGCTTGGTTATTTTGGTTATGATAATGTTAATTACAGTCATGCTTATAGTGATATGACGGGCGATAAAGCATTTGCGTCAAAAGGGGCAAACATCGCTTTTAGTAAAGGAATAATTGTTGTTGCAAGTGCCGGAAATTCAGGCGCTTCACCTACAGAGCCACATATACGCGTGCCCGCAGAAGCAACCCATGTTTTTGCAGTTGGAGCTGTTCAATCAAACCAAAATTATGCAACATTCAGCTCAATCGGTCCGTCTTTTGACAACAGAGTAAAACCTGATATAATGGCACAAGGGCAAGGGGTAATTTTGTCAAATGTAAATGGTCAAATTGTAACGGGTAATGGAACTTCCTTTTCATGCCCGATTATTTCAGGTATGATTGCAAGTTTTTGGCAAGCAGTACCTACATTATCAAATCAACAAGTTTTAGATTTTATAAAACAATCGGCTGATAAATATTCTAATCCAAATAATCAGTATGGCTATGGTATTCCTGATTTTCAGAAGGCACTTACCAATGCGGAACAATATTTGTCAAATTTAAAAACGGGTTTTACGATTTATCCAAATCCAACTTCAGATGTATTTTACATAAAGTATGCTGACGAAAGACCTATTCAATTTACGTTATTCAATAGTTTAGGACAAACTGTGTACGCTGATGATCACTACTTATCTGACCAAAAAATAAACATCAAGTTCCTCCAAAAGGGTATGTTTTTCTATAAAATTGAAACTTCAAAAGGTACTCGAATTGGAAAAATTATCAAACACTAAAAAATGAATAGAATTACGCAGTTATTTGGTATCAAATACCCAATTATTCAAGGCGGTATGATTTGGAATAGTGGCTACAAACTAGCAAGCGCTGTCAGTAATGCAGGTGGTTTAGGCTTAATTGGGGCTGGCTCAATGTATCCAGAAGTGGTTAGAGAGCATATCCAAAAATGTAAAAAAGCAACCAACAAACCTTTTGGTGTGAACATTCCAATGTTGTACCCAAATATTGAAGAGATTATTCAAATCGTTATTGAAGAAGGAGTGAAAATTGTATTCACATCAGCTGGAAATCCAAAAATTTGGACTCCTATGCTAAAAAGTCATGGCATAACAGTTGTTCATGTAGTAAGCAGTTCAAAATTTGCCGTAAAGGCACAAGAAGCAGGTGTTGATGCTGTCGTTGCAGAAGGTTTTGAAGCGGGTGGACATAACGGACGAGAGGAAACAACAACGCTTACTTTGATTCCGATGGTAAAGGAAAACTGCTCTATTCCGCTCATCGCAGCTGGCGGTATTGCAACGGGTAGAGGCATGCTTGCAGCAATGATTTTAGGCGCTGATGGCGTCCAAATGGGAAGCCGTTTTGCAGCATCTACTGAAAGTTCGGCACACGATAATTTTAAGAAAACTATTGTTGAAACAGGCGAAGGCGATACCCAATTAACACTTAAGGAATTAGCACCAGTTCGATTAATCAAAAATAAATTTTTTGATGATGTGCAACAACTTTATGCTAATTGTCCAACTAAAGAAGATTTAGAAAATCTATTAGGAAAACGACGCGCTAAACGTGGCATGTTTGAAGGTGATTTAATTGAAGGCGAACTCGAAATTGGTCAAATTGCAGGAATTATTCATGATATTCAACCCGTTTCGGTAATTTTTGAAAATATAATTTCTGAATTTGAATTTGCAAAAACTGAAATGATTAATTTTTAAATATTACTAATTTAACATTCAATTTCCTTTTATACCGATCAAAAAAGTACTTTTATAAAAAAAAAATAATCATGAAAAAATATCTTTTTTTACTCCTATGTTCTCTTTCTTTAGTTGCACAAAAACGACCTAAATTAGTAGTCGGAATCGTGGTGGATCAAATGAAAATGGAATATTTATACCGTTTCTCTGACGATTTCTCAAACAATGGTTTCAAACGATTAATGGACAAAGGCTACGTTTTTCACAATACCCACTACAATTATTTACCTACTTATACCGCACCAGGTCACGCTTCAATTTATACCGGGACAACTCCATCAGTGCACGGAATTGTTGGCAACGAATGGTTTAGTAGATCATTAGGAAAAGAAATTTATTGCACAGATGATAGTGCTGTTGCAACAATAGGAAACGGAACAAAAGACGAAGGCGAAATGTCGCCCAAAAACCTTCTTTCAACAACCATTACTGATGAGCTTAGATTAACCACCAATTTTAAAGGAAAAGTTATCGGTATGAGTCTTAAAGACCGTGGCGCCATTCTTCCTGCAGGACATTTTGCCAATTGGGCATTTTGGTACAGCAAAACGGGCGCTTTTATTTCAAGTACTTTTTATGGAGCACAATTACCCCAATGGGTTACCAATTTCAATAACGAAAAACGGTTCATGAAATATATTGATAAAGGTTGGGACTTGTACAAACCAATAACTACCTACAACGAATCTTTGCCCGACGATAATCTTTACGAAGGTAAATTATACAAAGCAGACAAACCCGTTTTACCCTACAATTTAAAAGAAATGTTTGACAAAAACGATGCAGGAGTAATTCGTCCAACGCCTTTTGGCAACGATTTATTAGCCGAATTTGCCAAAGAATCCATCACCAACGAAAACCTAGGTAAAGACACCGATACCGATTTTTTAACCGTAAGCTTCTCATCTCCAGACTATATCGGTCACATCATCGGACCAAGATCAATTGAATTGCAAGACACTTATTTACGCCTTGACACTACAATTGCCGATTTTTTGAACTACCTCGACACCCATGTTGGTAAAGACAACTACTTAGTTTTCCTTACAGCCGATCATGCAGGAGCTGAAAATGCCCAATTTTTAGCCGACCAAAAATACAACGTAACCAATGTGGAACCCAAAGAAATTAGAAAAGCATTAAAAAAATTCTCTCAAGACACTTTTGGTGACGATTTGGTTCAAAATTATTCCAATTTTAACTTGTTTTTAAACAAGGAACTAATCAAAACAAAAGCACTCGATTTACAAAAAGTAAAACAAGCCTTCAAAGAATTTTTAACCACCCAAGACCAAGTAAAAAGAGTCTATACCGAAGAAGAAATTCTAGCCAATACAAGTGCCGATTTCTACCTCAATTTCATCGCAAAAGGCTACGATCCAACCCAAAACGGCGACCTCGTAATCCTTGACAAACCAGGCTATATAGAGTACGGGCCAACAGGGACATCACACGGAACCATGTACACCTACGACACCCACGTACCCCTCATTTTTTACGGATGGAACATCCCAAAAGGGCAAACCAGCGACCGAAAAGTCATTACACAAATTGCGCCAACACTAGCTCAATTACTCAAAATAACCTTCCCAAATGGGACCGAAGCAAATGTCCTAAACGAAGTACTACACAAAAAATAAACCAATCAACCTCTTCACCCCGAAGAGGTTTTTTTTATACATTTTTGAACCAAAAAGCTTGGGCATTTTCCCAGCCATATACCCGCTTTTTGCTACAATCTTTTTGCTTTTTGAAAAAAAAGCAAAAAGGATTTCCGCTTCAATCGGGGGTAAGACTCCAACTTTTGGGCATTCTCCAAACTTTTGGGCTTTTTTAGAATTACGAATTCCAAATTACGAATTACGGTTTTCATCACCTGCAAGGTTTCCAAAACCTTGTAGGTGTAACAAAAAGCCACAAAAAAAGAGGAACTAAATCCTCTTGAAATGCTATTTTAAAATTTTTCGATAAACCCCTATCGGGAATGGAATGGGTTTAATTTATCTTCTTTCAGCAGGAATGAAAATCGAGGTTACAGTACTTTATTATTCCAAAAATAAGCTTCGTTTAGTTTTTTTTTCTTGATTTTATTATGGTTGAATACAAAAATATCTTGAGCAATTCCCTTACATAAATTTTCAGCCCAATATATTATATCTTCACCGCGCATAGATAAAATAGGTTGTTGATTATCAAGAATTAGGAATCTATTTCCATAATATGGGAAAATATTTGGAACCATTTTAGATTTAATATCATTTTTTGAGACATTGTTCTCTTCGAATATCCATTCAATTTCACTTTTAATTAATTCAATATCTTCTGGATATGAATAAAATATTTTCCCAAATTCAATTTCATCTTCTCCATTATTAATATCAATTCCAGGTTTGTCTAATCCATTCATTGTTCGGAAATAATTTTTTAAAGATTCTGAAAATTCAAATCCAATTTTGTCTTGAAAATCAACTAATTCAGTTTCAGTGAGTCCTTTTTTCCATTTACTTTTTTGTTGGACTTGAAATCCCCAGCATAATATTAATTCTGATGTCTCCCAATATTCTTCACTTTTATTTTTTAAAAATTCAAAGTTAGATATTGAATTGTCTAAATTATTTAATTCGTCTATATTCATTTCAGTTTTTTTGTTATTGTATCTAACATTTGATGCGTGAAAGTCCTTGCGTTTTTAACATATTCTATTTGGCAAGTAACTTTAAATATATTTTCCAAAAATAAACAAAATAATGAATTACAGCGCGTATTGTTTTAGTTTTTTTAACCAGTAAAATCATTTCAATATCAAAACTCAATTTTTTGTCTCGAATTTTCTAATAACCCCATTTTCTAATTATCCAATTGACAAATTTTTCATTTCCTTGTAAATCAGTTCAATTTTATTACCTTTGATTTTTAATTATAAAAAATGAAAATTTATACCAAAACTGGCGATGCTGGCACCACAGCTCTCTTCGGAGGTACAAGAGTCCCAAAAGACCACGCCCGAATTGATAGCTACGGTACAGTTGACGAACTCAATTCGCACATCGGACTCATCCGTGATCAAGATATTGACGCTCATTTTAAAACCGTTTTAATCGAAATTCAAGACCGATTATTCACAATAGGTGCCATTTTAGCAACTCCTCCCGATAAAGAAGTACTAAAAAATGGCGAACTCCGACTTCAAAAACTTGGAATCGTCGAATCGGATATCGAATTTCTTGAAAATGAAATGGACAAAATGGACCTGCAACTTCCACCAATGACACATTTTGTGCTGCCTGGCGGACATACAACCGTGTCATATTGTCATATAGCACGTTGCGTTTGCCGCAGAGCCGAACGCTTAGCAGTACATTTAAGTCACAACGAACCCGTTCCTGAAATAGCAATCATCTATTTAAACCGACTTTCTGACTACCTTTTTGTATTGGCACGAAAGTTGTCCATGGACTTAAACGCTTTAGAAGAAAAATGGATTCCTCGAAAATAGAATCTTTTTTTTCTGAAGCACAACAATTATCACTGCTTAACAACTATAAAAACGGACTTAAGCACAAAAAAATGACAAAAAAAATTACGTTCTTAAACTTTAACAAAAATTAATTCATTTTTTACTTGATTTTTTCAGTAATAAATTTATTTTTGCACAAACTAAAACCTGACAGAAGATGTATTGGACATTAGAATTAGCATCTTATTTAAGTGATGCACCGTGGCCTGCAACCAAAGACGAACTTATTGACTACGCTATTAGAGCTGGCGCTCCGCTAGAAGTGGTTGAAAACCTACAATCTATTGAAGACGAAGGTGAAATATATGAGTCAATGGAAGAAATTTGGCCTGATTATCCCACAGACGAAGATTATCTTTGGAATGAGGATGAATATTAAAAAAAATAAAATTACAAGCGAAAAAAAGTCTCAGTGAGGCTTTTTTTTTGTTTAATTTTGCGTACCATTATTAAAAATATAAATTCATAATTATATGAGTATCATAAATAGCATACTTAAAGCATTTGTTGGTGACAAATCCCAAAAAGATATCAAATTAATCCAACCCCTTATCGCTAAAACAAGAACATTTGAAAATGCTCTTGCAGCATTGTCACATGATCAATTGAGAGCCAAAACAACCGAGTTCAAAAAACGAATAAGTGAGGCTAGAGCCAACAAAGATCAACTCATAGCTGATAAAAAAGCTGAAGCTGAAAATACTACGGATATTGATGCTCGTGAAGATATTTACAACGCTATTGATGCACTTGAAAAAGAAGCTTACGAACTATCTGAAAAAGTATTAATGGAAATTCTTCCTGAAGCTTTTGCAGTAGTCAAAGAAACTGCAAAACGTTTCAAAGAAAATTCAATCATTACCGTAACTACCACCGAAAAAGACCGCGAATTATCAGCAACAAAACCTTACATAACTCTTGTTGGTGACCAAACTAATTGGGCAAATTCATGGAATGCTGCAGGTAAAGAAATTACTTGGGATATGATTCATTACGATGTTCAATTAATTGGTGGAGTAGTTTTACATCAAGGAAAAATTTCTGAAATGCAAACAGGGGAGGGGAAAACGTTGGTTGCAACGCTTCCGTTGTATCTTAATGCGCTTACCGGAAACGGTGTACATTTAGTAACTGTAAATGATTACTTAGCTAAACGTGATAGTTCTTGGAAAGCACCTTTATTTGAATTTCATGGAATGACCGTTGATTGTATTGACAATCACCAACCCAACTCTGATGCTCGTAGAAAAGCATACGAAGCAGATATTACCTACGGAACAAACAACGAATTTGGATTTGATTACCTAAGAGACAATATGGCAAACTCTCCTGAAGAGTTGGTTCAAAGAAAACATAATTTTGCCATTGTTGATGAGGTCGATTCAGTTTTGATTGACGATGCTAGAACACCTTTAATTATTTCGGGACCAGTTCCTGATGGTGATCGACATGAGTTTAACGAATTGAAACCAAAAATTGAAAATTTAGTTAATCTTCAACGTCAATTGGCAAACGGATTTTTAGCTGAAGCAAAAAAATTAATCAAAGAAGGTAATACCAAAGACGGAGGATTCCAATTGTTGAGAGCTTACCGTTCATTACCAAAAAATAAAGCATTAATTAAGTTTTTAAGTGAAGAAGGTATCAAACAATTGCTTCAAAAAACTGAAAACCAATACATGCAAGACAACAATCGCGAAATGCACAAAGTGGATGAAGCATTGTATTTTGTGATTGAAGAAAAAAACAATCAAGTTGAATTGACTGACAACGGAATCAAATTCCTATCGCAAGATACTGACGAAATGTTTTTTGTGCTTCCAGACATTGGAACCGAAATTGCGATTATTGAAAAACAAAACTTGGATAAAGATGCCGAAGCCGAAGCAAAAGAAAAATTATTCCAAGACTTTGGTATAAAAAGTGAACGTATTCATACCCTTACTCAACTTTTAAAAGCCTATTCACTTTTTGAAAAAGATGTTGAATATGTAATCATGGACAACAAAATCATGATTGTAGATGAGCAAACGGGTCGTATCATGGATGGTCGTCGTTATTCTGATGGGTTGCACCAAGCTATTGAAGCCAAAGAAAATGTAAAAATTGAAGCGGCAACTCAAACTTTTGCAACTATTACACTTCAAAATTACTTCAGAATGTACAGCAAACTTGCCGGAATGACAGGTACAGCAACTACAGAAGCTGGTGAGTTTTGGGAAATATACAAATTAGACGTAGTAGAGATACCTACAAACAGAGGCATTTCTCGTCAAGATAAAGAAGATTTAATTTACCGTTCAGTTCGTGAAAAATTTAATGCGGTAATTGAAGATGTAACGCAATTATCTGCTGCAGGAAGACCAGTATTGATTGGGACAACATCGGTAGAAATTTCAGAATTATTGAGTAGAATGTTGAAAATGCGAGGTGTAAATCACAATGTATTGAATGCCAAAATGCACAAACAAGAAGCTCAAATTGTAGAAGAAGCAGGTAAACCAGGCGTAGTAACCATTGCCACAAACATGGCTGGTCGTGGTACAGATATCAAACTAACACCAGAAGTTAAAGCAGCCGGTGGACTTGCAATTGTGGGTACTGAAAGACACGATTCCAGACGTGTTGACCGTCAGCTTAGAGGGCGTGCTGGTCGTCAAGGTGATCCAGGAAGTTCTCAATTTTATGTTTCGTTAGAGGATAATTTGATGCGTTTATTTGGTTCTGATAGAGTTGCCAAAGTTATGGACCGAATGGGACTTAAAGAAGGCGAAGTTATCCAACATTCAATGATGACTAAGTCTATAGAAAGAGCGCAGAAAAAAGTAGAAGAAAACAACTTTGGTACACGTAAACGTTTACTTGAGTATGATGATGTGATGAATGCACAAAGAGAAGTTGTGTACAAACGTCGTCGTCATGCGTTGCACGGTGAGCGATTAAAACTCGATATCGCCAATATGATGTACGACACTTGCGAGTTAATTGTTGGTGATAATAAAGCAATGAATGATTTCAAAAACTTTGAATTTGAGTTGATTCGTTACTTTTCAATAACATCTCCTTTCACCGAAAATGAGTTTACCAAACTCTCTGAAAACGAGTTGACAGGCAAAATATACAAAGCTGTTTCAGACTATTATACCGAAAAAACTGCGCGCAGTGCTCGTGAAGCTTTTCCAATAATTCAAAATGTTTTTGAAAACCAAAGCAACCAATTTGAACGAATTATTGTACCTTTTTCTGACGGAATAAAATCACTAAATGTAGTAACCAATTTAAAAAAGGCTTACGATTCAAATGGCGCACAACTTGTTGCCGATTTTGAAAAAAATATCACTTTGGCAATAGTTGACGAAGCTTGGAAAAAACATTTACGCAAAATGGACGAGTTAAAACAATCCGTTCAGCTTGCCGTTCACGAACAAAAAGACCCGTTACTAATTTACAAATTAGAAGCCTTCAAATTGTTCAGAAAAATGCTCGATGGTGTAAACAAAGAAGTTATTTCGTTTTTGTTTAAAGGCGATTTACCCCAACAAAACACCATACAAGAAGCTAAAGAAGTGCGTACAAAAGAAAACTATACCACCTCAAAAGATGAGTACCCAAACACCGATGAACTTTCTGCTCAAAACAACGAAGCTGGAAAAACACAGCCACGTCAAGTAACGGAAACCATTGTTAGGGATGCGC
>Ga0247722_10001670_pt1 | contig 12081 bp, 9 predicted proteins | sample MSEWelMarce3H_FC_FD_189094 | JGI IMG/M metagenome (GOLD analysis project Ga0247722, IMG submission 189094) | Subsurface sediment microbial communities from gas well in West Virginia, United States - MSEEL Well Study Marcellus 3H_FC | ecosystem: Environmental > Terrestrial > Deep subsurface >... | reverse complement strand
ATTATTTTTCTAACCTCATCAGGATGCTTCAACACATCAATCCCGGCAACTGTTGCTTTGCCAGAATCTGGCGATAGCAATGTAGCGAGAATTCTGACTGTTGTTGTTTTACCTGCACCATTTGGACCAAGAACTCCTAAAACAGTTCCTTCTTCAACATCAAGATTTAGTCCATCGAGCGCTTTGACTTTGCCTTTGTTATAGGTCTTGATCAGATTTTCTGCGACTATGGTCTTCATGTAATAATCATAATCTAAAGTTGGGTAGACTTGGAATATAAGTTGAATTTTATGCGTTCATCAGAAGTATAAAAAACCTAAATTAGAGACAGGAATTAAATTTAATGGCTAAATCTCAAGATAAATCTGCTCCAAAATCAGGTGAAAGCAGTGGGCCGTTAACCCATAAAGAAATCATGATCGTACTTAGCGGACTTATGACCGGTATGTTGCTGGCGGCGCTTGATCAAACAATTGTCTCTACTGCACTTAAAAATATTGTGGAAGATTTCAACGGTTTAAACCACTACACCTGGGTAGTAACTGCATATCTTTTAACATCAACAGCATCAACCCCGCTTTATGGAAAAATTTCAGATTTGTATGGACGTCGTCCAGTATTTCAATTTGCGATTATCACATTTCTAATTGGCTCACTATTAGCTGGCGCTTCCCAAAACATGACTCAGTTAATTTTTACTCGCGCATTGCAAGGTGTGGGCGCTGGCGGATTAATGGCACTTACATTCGTAATTATTGGTGACATTGTTTCACCACGTGAGCGAGGTAAGTATCAAGGTTACTTTGGTGCGGTTTGGGGACTTTCTTCAGTTGCAGGTCCTTTACTAGGTGGATTTTTCTCAGATCATGCAACAATCTTGGGAATTACTGGTTGGCGATGGATTTTTTACATCAATATCCCATTCGGAATTTTGGCTTTAGTTATTACATCTGCAGTTCTGCATATTCCTAAAGTAAAGCGTGAACATAAGATTGATTATCTTGGCGCACTAATTTTGGTTTTAGCGGTCACCACAGTTTTGTTAGCAACATCTGTATATGGCCCAGAAGATGGTTGGACAGACTCAAAGACCCTTACAGTCTTTGGTTCAGGTATTTTGTTAACCCTGCTATTTCTATGGCAAGAGACCCGGGCTAAAGAACCAATTTTGCCACTTCGCTTATTTAAGAATCACACATTCTCACTTACCTCAGTGTTAGGTTTCATTATTGGCGCAGGTATGTTTGGTGCGATTGTTATGTTGCCACTTTACTTACAGGTAGTTAAAGGCAATTCAGCGACAGAGGCAGGGCTTAAATTAATTCCACTAATGCTTGGAATTGTTTCTATGTCAATATTTAGCGGCAAGAGAATTACTGCAACCGGTAAATATAAAATATTCCCAATAGCTGGTGCCGGAATAATGACTTTTGGCTTAATATTGATGTCTACCCTTAATGAAACAACTTCATTTGGCGTACTTTCTATTTATTCAATTCTTGTTGGCGCTGGCCTTGGATTATCAATGCAAACTATTGTAATTGCGTTGCAGAATTCAGTGGACTTCCAAGATATGGGAATTGCTACCTCATCAAATACCTTCTTTAGATCGTTAGGTGGCGCATTTGGTACTGCAATATTTGGAACAATATTTAGCAATCGAATTGCCTATTATCTACAAGATAATATTGCGACATTGCAAAGCACTGATCCACAATCTTTAGCTGGATTTGACCAAGCTAAACTTGATTTGATTACTACCAATACTTCAATAATTACCACCCTGCCACCTGCGATCAGAGACACTGTGCTAAACAGCTTTGCACAAAGTTTTCAAGTGGTATTTCTTGCCGCTGCGCCAATTACATTTATTGGATTTGTACTTGCGTTTTTCTTAAAGGAAAAGCCTTTGCAAAGCAGTACTGCGCATCATGCGGCAAAAGCTGAAGCAGCTGGTGAGGCGGTAGGTTAAATCAAACTGAATAGAACTAGCCGAAATCCTTTCGCGGAACTTCCGCGAGAGGTTTCAGTTCTATCTGCAGTTGCATTTTTTGTCGCAGTCGGTTTTGGTTTAATAATCCCAGCAGTTCCTATTTTTGCCTCATCATTTGGCGTAAGTAAAACAGCTATTGGCCTGATTATCTCTAGCTTTGCAATTATGCGTTTTTCATCTGGATTAATCTCTGGAAAACTAGTTGATAGGTTTGGCGAGCGAGCAGTACTTGGCTTTGGGTTGTTTATGATTTCTTTTTTTACTTTCTTAACTGCACTATCTCAAAGTTACGCCCAGCTCTTAACATTTAGAACGCTTGGTGGACTTGGTTCATCGATGTTTTCAGTATCGGCAGGTTCATTACTAATGAGATCTGTAGGCGATGATTATCGAGCCAGAGCACAATCCTTATATAACGGTGGCTTTCTAATTGGTGGAGTTGCCGGGCCTGCATTTGGCGGAATCCTTGCCGGCATTTCACTCCGGGCACCATTTTTTGTTTATTCAATTACCTTAGCAATGGCTGGCATAACTGCAGTGGTATTTTTAAGTGAAAAACAGCTAGGAGTAAAAGTTGATATACCAACTAGTGAAATTGGACAAACCACATTAAGCCAAGCCCTAAAGCTGCGCCCTTATCAAATAGCTTTGGTTCTAGCATTTTTAAGCAACTGGGTTTTATTTGGTTTACGCTCATCAATTTTGCCCTTATTTGTAACTGAAAAACTTAACTCAACTGCATCTATTGCCGGCTTAGGTATAACTATCGGTGCGCTAATTCAAGGAATATTTCTACTTAAGGCAGGTAGATTCTCAGATGAAAAGGGAAGAAAGACCGCACTCCTATTTGGTAGCACCTTTGTTTTATTTGGCATATTAATGCTCTCATTTACTACCAATCCAACTCTTTACATCATCTCAATGGCGTTATTTGGGTTAGGTGGTGCATATGTCGGTACTGCTCCTGGCAGCGTGGTTGGTGACATTATTCGCGGCCGTGGTGGTCAAGTAATTGCAGCATGGCAAATGGCAGGAGATGCCGGAATGATAGTTGGGCCGATCTTGGTAGGTTTCTTAACAGATAACTACAGTTACCAAGCTGCGTTCTTGTTCTCGGCCGGTATCTGGTGTTTTGCTATTTTATTATCAGTAATTTTGCCAGAAACTAGATCATCTCATTTAAAGAAAGATTTAATTATTGATAAAAACAATCAGGAGCTGTGATCTCTCACAGCTCCTGATTGGAAATGCTTTTATTTATCGGCTGTTACGCAAGATTGAAATTAGGCGTAATACCTCAAGATATAGCCAGACGATAGTTACCATCAGGCCAAAAGATGCGCGCCAGGATTCTTTCTCCGGAACTCCTGCTGCCACTCCTTTTTCAATTTGATCGAAATCAAGTACTAGGAAGAAGCTAGCTAAGGCAACGCCAGCTACGGCCAGAAGTAAGCCAAGACCTGAGACACCATAGAAACCATAACCTTGGCCCACGCCAAAGAATGATGCGACCAATGAGACTAAGCCAAGGATGAAGTAACCAATTGCTGCGCCAATTACGGCACGTGTGAATTGTGGAGTCGCGCGAAGTCTGCCGCTGCGATACATAAACAAAACACCAGTAAAAGCTGCAATTGTTCCAATTACTGCTTGGCTAACAATTCCTGGATAAAAAGTTTCATAGTATTTGCTTATTGTTCCAAGTGCTAAACCTTGTAGCGCTGCGTAAGCAACAACTAAACCAGGCTTAATTGTTTTACTAAAACTAATTACCATTGCAAGAACAAAGCCACCAAGGAATCCAATTAGCAGTGCACCTTGTCCTAAATTTGCACCCCAAGCGATCGCACCAACTACAACTAATATTGCAAATAAAAATCCAGTTTTCGCAACGACATCTTCAATTGTCATGCGACCTGTGCGAATTGATGAGGCGGCGGGAGCGTTGTAACTTTGCTCTAGTTGATCAACCTGCATGTTGTTTGGTTGATTAAATGCCTTGCCAAGTACAGGGTTTGAGCTTTTCATCCATCTCCTTCTATAGAAGTAAGTAGCTAGGTAGTTCTGGTTTTACTTACTTAGGTAGTAAACAAATATTAATGATTCTCGATTCCCACTGCTATTCCTACTAGCCAGTTGAAACTTAATCTTTGCTGAAGATTCGCAGGAATTGAGCGTGCCCCCGGTGGGGGTCGAACCCACACTTGTGCGATTTTAAGTCGCATGCCTCTGCCATTGGGCTACAGGGGCGAATCTTCAGGGGGTAAATCTACCTGTCTTTTGCTCCGCCAATTTCATCTCATTTTTCGCCTATTTGATTAGGGACCAAGCCATTCCATCCAAGATATCTGACTCAGATGCAACAAACTCAGTAGCTCCAGTCGCTGCCATAATTCTAGAAAGTACCAATGAGCCTGCTGTGATTACATCAACTCTGCCAGGATGCATAAAGCCTAAGGATGCGATTTGATCTTTGTTCATAGATTGAAAAGTTGCGGCAACCTTATGCACCTTATCGGATGAGATTCTAGAAAGGTGGATTAAATGGCGGTCATAATCAGTTAACTCAAGGGCGGCTGCTGCAACAGTTGTAGCAGTGCCGGCAACTGCGACCAAAGTTTTTGCAGTAGTAATTGGCACAACTGCAGCGGCTTGAGTAATCGCAATATCAATATCAACAATTGCTTGAGCAATTTGGGCCATAGATGGTGGTTGGGTAATTAAATGTCGCTCACTCATTCGAACGCATCCAATATTCACGCTCTTAGCAAAATCCACCTTTTCACTTCCAAATACAAACTCAGTTGAGCCACCACCAATATCGACAACTAAGAAGGGAGAATCACTTTGTCTTAACTCTTTTGTTGCGCCAATAAATGAAAGCTCTGCCTCCTCCTCACCTGGAATTACTTCAACATCAATACCTAAAATATCTCTGACGCCATTGGTAAATAAACTCCGGTTAGTTGCATCTCTGGTGGCACTAGTTGCACAAAATCTAATTTTTTCCACACCTTTACTTGCAATTTGATCACGAAATAATTCAACCGCTTTTAAGGTTCGATCAATTGCATCTGGATGAAAAGCTTTATTTTGATCTACTCCCTGGCCCAGACGAACAATCTCCATCGTTCGCAAAACCTCTTTAAAATTATCACCAGCTATATCGGCAATTAATAACCGAATGGAGTTCGTACCACAATCAATTGCGGCAACTCTGCTCACGTACTCTCCTCATTAATTAAATTACTAATCTCACTACATGGCTTAGCAAGCCACCACTGGCTTAATTTACTTAATGCTTCATCCCCTAGTGGATTGACATCAACACCGGCAGCCAGTGAGTGAGCGATCAAAGAGTGTAAACATTTAACCCGATCAGGCATTCCACCGGCAGTAATTCCATCCAGTTCTGGTGTTTGAATATTCTCTACCTTTGCTAACGCAGATCTTGCCGCCTCATAATCAATATGCGCTGCTAAATACTTACCCGCCAACTCTGAATCATTTTGTAATCGCTCATTCATCTCTGTCATCAAGCCAGAGCTTTCTAAGGTTGAGATCGCACGGGTTAATCTCGGACAGGTTGCGTAATAAAAAGTTGGGAATGGCGTGCCATCGGCCAATCTCGGCGGTGTTTGCACCACATCTGGCTCACCACATGGGCAGCGATGTGCAATTGCGGAAACATCTCTAGGCGATCGTCCTAGTTGGGCTGCAACTGTAGTTAAATCTTTTTCAGTTGGTTTTTCGGCAGCAAATGCAACTTCTGGTTTAACCATTTTATTGATTTACATTTGTACTGGTAATTGAAGAAATTAATCGGGAGTACCAGGGAAGTCCTACTGGAAGTTGCTCTGAAACTTTAGTTTGTTCATTCAAATTTTCTAACGTTTCATCTCCAACAACAATATATTGACGCTCGCCTGGAAATACAAAATGCAATCTGGCTCTTGCTTGGCTTGCTACATACTCTGGATCATTCCATTGAGCTAACTCATCTGCTGCCTTATCCAGCATTGCCTGGTTATCGGCTAGCTGCGTGCGCAATGAATTAATCTGGGCTTTTTGGGTGAAGTAATGTTGAATTGGTGGCGCGAGAGTTACCGCAAGTGCGAATAAAACAATTCCAACAATTAAGGCACGATTTGATAGGCCACGTTTTTTTAAGCCAGACTGAATAGTTTTACGTGAAGTTGAAACTAATCCAGCAGCAAAAAATCTACGGCGGGCCATTTATTAACTACTTTTTAAAGCGAGGAAAAGCTGAACTGCCCGCATAAACTGCAGATCCGGCTAACTCCTCTTCGATTCGAAGTAGTTGATTGTATTTAGCAACTCGCTCTGACCGCGCTGGAGCGCCAGTTTTAATTTGTCCGCAGTTAAGTGCCACAGCTAGATCAGCAATTGTGGTGTCTTCAGTTTCACCAGATCTATGACTCATCATTGAACGGTAAGTATTTTTGTGAGCTAAATTAACTGCATCGATTGTTTCAGTAAGGGTACCTATCTGATTTACTTTAACAAGTAATGCATTTGCAGTTTTGCTTTCAATTCCGCGCAATAGCCGTTCTGGATTAGTAACAAATAAATCATCGCCAACAATTTGAACTTTATCCCCTAATTGAGCAGTTAATTTGCCCCATCCATCCCAGTCATCTTCATCCAATGGATCCTCAATTGAAACCAAAGGATAGGCAGATACTAATTCGCTGTAATAGGTGATCATCTGATCTGAAGTTAATTGTTTTCCTTCAAACTTGTAGCTTCCGTTATCAAAAAACTCAGTAGCTGCAACATCCATGGCTAACGCAATCTCAGAACCAGATTTAAAGCCAGCAAGTTCTACCGCCTCAAGAATTAAATCAAGGGCTGCACGATTGCTAGCAAGATTTGGTGCAAAGCCACCTTCATCACCAATACTTGTCGCTAAACCTTTTTTCTTTAAAACTGATTTTAGGCTGTGGTAAATCTCAGCACCCCAACGTAAGGATTCTTTAAAAGTTTGAGCACCAATTGGTGCCACCATAAACTCTTGAATATCAACATTCGTATCAGCATGCGCACCACCATTTAAAATATTCATCATTGGTACTGGCAAAGTTTTTGCATCAGATCCACCTATGAATTTAAACAGGGATTGATTTGCACTATTTGCACCAGCTCTTGCCGCAGCGAGTGAGACTCCTAAAATTGCATTTGCACCAAGATTAGATTTATTTTTTGTACCATCTAATTTGTTCATCTGTTCATCAAGATTTCTTTGATCTTCTACATTTAAGCCAATCACGATTGGCGCTAACTTCTCATTTACATTCTTTACTGCTGTCTGCACACCTTTACCTAAATATCTTTTGCCACCATCGCGCAATTCTGCGGCTTCAAATGCCCCGGTTGAAGCTCCACTTGGCACAGCTGCTCTTCCAATACTTCCATTATCTAGTGTTACCTCAACCTCAACAGTTGGATTTCCACGGGAATCTAAAATCTCTCTGGCATATATCTTCTTGATAATGGACACTTATTTTCTACCTAACTGTTGTTTTATTTGATTATGAAGTAATTCTACCTTGTCTCGTGAGTTTTAATCTGCGTAATTAGCGATTTAGCCGCCCCACGAAGGGCAGCCTCTGGATCTAAACCTTTTTCTACTGCTTGTGAAATTAATCCAAGTAATAATTCCCCAAATTGATCCTGGTCTATTCCTTCTGGAAGTTTTACTGGTTTGGATATGGATAACTGATAATTAGATTTGCTAGCTCGATAAAGTAGTTTTGAGACCAGCGGTAGTGCTGGTTGAGCAAGTGGAACGCCATCAATTGCAGAGGTTCTTCCCTTTTCAATCGCCTTTTGAGCCTCCCAATTTTCTAAAACTTCACTACTGCTATTTACAACCGTATCTGAGAAAACATGGGGGTGACGTCGAATTAATTTATCGGCAACTCCTTTGGCGATATCCTCAATATCAAATGGTTGCTCTTTATCTTCTTCCGCCATTCGGGAATGAAAATATACTTGAAGAAGTAAGTCACCAAGCTCTTCTTTCATTGCATCACGATCATTTTCTTCAACTGCTTCTATAAACTCATACGACTCTTCAAGTAAGAATTTTAAAAGTGATACATGATCTTGTTCAGCATCCCATGGGCAGCCGCCAGGAGAACGGAGCTTGTCCATTACCTCTCTAAGTCTATTGAGTTCTGAACTCATTGTTACTTGTCAATTAAGGTGCTGGAGTTACTGCGCCACCTGTTGTGTCTGCAGCTTCAATAGTTGCTGTATTTGGATTCCACTTGCCGTATTTAGCATTTACTTTGACGCCAAGTTTTATGGCTTTATCTGTTACTAACTTTGTAACTTGAGTAGTGGCTTCTTCTTCACTCAATCCAGATGCAGCTAAGTTGGATATGAGAAGATCAGAAATAATTAAAACTCTTAAGTATGAATCAAGGTTAGAGGCTGCAAGGTTGGCGCTTACAAGTGCTGTAGGTAATCCACCCTCACCACCGAGGCGAGAAATTGCATCCGCTCTACGGGAGGCAACATCTGCGGAAGTTACAGATAAATTTTTATCTAAAGCAATTTCATCTAATACTCTTTTAATAATTACGAATTGAGCTTGATTTCGTAGTAAATCTGGTCCTTCTACTAATTGCATTTGTGAAGTGTCTACCGTCTTGCGAGCAGTTAAAATCTCATCAACCGACTTTTGAATCTCACTAGATTTTATTTCTGTATTTCCAATACTCACGCCTGTGGTCATACTGCCACAGCTTGTTACGAGAAAGGCCAATATTAAGGTGGAAAGTATTTTCTTAATCAATTTCTTCCTCTTTTTCTTTTATTCACTCTTGCTTTTTAAAGTTGGTTGAATAAGAGTACGTAGAACTTCTTCTACCCACGCAAGAAGTGAAGTATTCCCTACTGAAGCACTTTCTATCCAATTTGGCCCACCCGGCCTTGCAACAAGGAGGATTTGGCTGGCGTTTTTATAGATTGAACCTGGATATAGCCGAGCTAATCGCAACTGAGCAGATTCTGGTAAAGACACCGGTGCTAAACGTAAATTTTTTCCAGAAATTGCAATATCTCTTAACCCTAATGTTTTGGCAAATAATCTAAGGGATGCAACTGATAACAACTCTTTTGTTGGATCTGGCAATGTGCCAAATCGATCTATAAGTTCAGAGTTAATTTCAGAAAGTGCCATGTCATCATGAGCATCAGCAATTCTCCGATATAAATCCAACCTTAATCGTTCAGATTCAATATATTCCACCGGCAAATGAGCGTTGATTGGTAATTCAACTTTGCACTCATTATTTTTTGGTTTCTCATCAAAATATCCAGACTTAAATTCATCTACCGCATCTGCCACCATGCGCATGTAAAGATCAAATCCAACTTCAGCGATATGGCCGGATTGTTCACCGCCTAATAAATTGCCAGCTCCCCTTATTTCTAAATCCTTTAAAGCAACCTGCATTCCAGCACCTAAATCAGTGTTAGTAGCAATCGTAGTTAACCGGTCATGGGCTAATTCGGTAATCGGTTGTTCACTTGGGTATAGAAAATATGCATACGCTCGCTCCCTACTTCTACCAACTCGACCGCGTAGCTGATGAAGCTGAGATAAACCAAACAAATCAGATCGATCTACAATTAATGTGTTTGCATTTGGAATATCAATTCCACTTTCAATTATGGTTGTACACAGTAGTAAATCAAACTCGCGATTCCAGAACGACAAAATAACATCTTCAAGTACTCGCTCATTCATCTGGCCATGAGCAATGCCAATTTTTATGCCTGGCACAAGTTTTTTAATTCGCTCTGAAACAGCTTCAATACTTTCAACTCGATTATGAATAAAAAATATTTGCCCATCTCGCAAAAGCTCTCGATGAATCGCAGCACTTACCTGCTTTTCATCGTACGGGCCAACGTAAGTTAAAACTGGATGACGTTCCTCTGGTGGTGTAGTTATATTCGACATCTCTCTAATGCCAGTAATTGCCATCTCTAACGTTCTTGGAATTGGTGTTGCAGACATAGCTAGCACATCAACATTTGTTCGAGCTTTCTTCAACTCTTCCTTATGTTCAACACCAAACCTTTGCTCTTCATCTACAACTAGTAAGCCAAGATCTGCAAATTCAATATCTTTTGAAAGCAACCTATGAGTACCAATAACTACATCAACTGCGCCGGATTTAAGACCAGCAATAATCTCCTTGCCCTCACTTGGAGTATTAAATCTTGATAAAGCTGCCAGCCGCACTGGGAATCCAGAGTATCGATTTGAAAAAGTATTAAAGTGTTGTTGAACTAACAAAGTTGTTGGAACCAAAATTGCAACTTGCTTTCCATCTTGAACTGCTTTGAAAGCCGCTCTAACTGCAATCTCAGTTTTACCATAACCAACATCACCGCACACAATTCGATCCATTGGATTTGGTTTTTCCATATCGCGTTTGACTTCATCAATTGTTGCTTGTTGATCAATAGTTTCAACAAATGCGAAACTTTCTTCTAACTCTTTCTGCCAAGGAGTATCTAGGGAAAATGCAAAACCAGGAGCACTCATTCGAGCTGCATATAGGCGAATTAATTCAGCTGCTATTTGCTTGACTGCTTTACGAGCTTTTCGCTTACTGCTCTGCCAGTCAGCGCCACCAATTCGGTGAAGTGCCGGTGCTTCACCGCCGACATATTTGGTGACTTGTTCTAATGTATCTGTAGGAACAAACAATCTATCTGCTGGTTGACCGCGTTTTGATGAGGCATATTCAATAACTAAATACTCTCGGGAAATTCCGCTAATAGTTCGATTTATTAATTCTGAGTACCTGCCAACCCCATGTTGCTCATGCACCACATAATCACCAGTTTTAAGTTGAAGTGGATCAATTGCTTTTTTGCGCCTCGACGGCATTCTTGCCAGATCTTTATCCAATGAACGCTGTCCAGATATATCTTTATCGGTAATAACTACTAACTTATATTTTTCGCTTATAAACCCATACTGCAAATCAGATTTGAGTAAAGTAATTAAATTACTTTTAACAGCTATTCCCCGATTTTGGATAGTTTCATTCGGAAGGTCACTGGTATTAAGTAGCTCTGAAAATCTCTTAAGTGTTCCAATTGCCGGAGCGGTGAAAATCACTTTAAAGTCAGATTTATGCCAGTTTTTAATATCTGAAATTGCGGCATCGTATTTATTTGCATAGCTATCAATATCCTCTAGAAACTCAATTGCCTTTTCATCGGGATTGCTTGCGTAAAGGTTTAGATTGCGAATTTGATAGCCATAATCATCAGCAATTTTCCTTACCCTTTCAAGCTCATAAAACCCGCCTTTACCTAGTTGCTTACTTAATTCGATCGGCGCATCAAGCTCTTTATCTTCTGCCCAGGCAAGATTCGACCATGCAGCAGATAAGAATTCATCATTTGTTGTTACTAAATCAGCAGATCTAGTTCTAACTCTGGGCTCATCAATGATCCAGATCTGACTTTTATCTGGCAAAAAATCAACGATGTTTTTGAATTCATCAACTAATCCGGCTGCAAGGGATTCCATACCTTCAAAATTTATTCCTTGTATGATTTTTTCAGTTAACTCACTAATTTGTGGAAAATCTTGACCCAGCTTCAACGCTTTTTTCTTAAGGTGAGCATCGATCAAAAGTTCTCGACATGGATAAATTGTTATTTCTTCCGTTACTTTATCCAGTGAGCGCTGATCTGCAATAGCGAAGTAAGAGATATCTTCAATTTCATCCCCAAAAAAATCAATTCGAATTGGATGTTCCTTATCTGCAAGAAACAAATCTAAGATCCCGCCGCGGACAGCAAAATCTCCCCTACGTTCGACTAAATCCGATCTGGTGAAGCCGAAGGTAATTAATTTTTGAATCAAATCATTCATTAGAAAATGATTACTAACTTTAATTTTCACTTGCGAATCTTCTAGAGGGTTTGCAATTATTGGTTGCATTAGTGCTCTAATTGAGCAAACAACGAATTTAATATCATTACTATTTAATTGGTTTAAGGCTTTAAATCTTTCAGTAACTGTATCT
>Ga0247722_10001669_pt1 | contig 12091 bp, 11 predicted proteins | sample MSEWelMarce3H_FC_FD_189094 | JGI IMG/M metagenome (GOLD analysis project Ga0247722, IMG submission 189094) | Subsurface sediment microbial communities from gas well in West Virginia, United States - MSEEL Well Study Marcellus 3H_FC | ecosystem: Environmental > Terrestrial > Deep subsurface >... | reverse complement strand
TAAGAGGCAAAACTTTAAAATTAGAAACAAATGCTTCAAGTGCAAGTTCAATTGATGCGTCAGAATTAATGTCAAATGAAGTATTTGCAGAATCGTCAAGCGCAAGTAATATTAAAGTACATGCCATTGTAAAATTAGATGCAAAAGCGGAAAGTGCTGGAACAATAGCATCGGTAAAAAAACCAAGAGAATTCCGAGGTAAAGAAACTAGCGGTGGCGAAATAACAATAGAATAATTTAATTAATTTTTAACATACATTTCATAATTAATACTTAATTTTGCACAATATATTAACCTATATAACTTAAAAAAATATGATACAATTTGTAATTAAAATGATTGATATTGCCGTACAATTAGTAATTCAATTTATAGAAAGTATTTTTTAACATCCTTTTTTGACTCTAAAAATCTAATATCATAACACACAAATCCCGACTATTTCGGGATTTTTTTTAATATATTTGTACTTTAAATTAAAATTTATATAAAATGATAAAATCAATCACACTTTTCGTAATTACTCTGTTTAGCTTTTCATTAGCGACAGCTCAAGCTAAATTAGAAAAAATTAAAGGTTCAAAAATTGTAACTATTTCTGTGAAAGAAGTAGAAGAATTTGAACATGTAGAAATTGAAGAATTTTTGGATGTGTATTTTGTAAAAGGAGAAAAAACATCAATTGAAATAGAAGCGGACGATAACTTACATGATATTATTAGTTATAATGTTTTAGGAAAAACTCTAAAATTAACAGCTTTAAAACAACCTGTTGGCGAGAAAAAAATGGCTATTAGAGTAAATTATAATGATAGTTTAAAATCTATTGTAGCGCGACATTCTAGTAAAGTTAATGCCATTGCAGATATTGCATTAGCGAATATTACAGTTAAAAACTTTGATAAATCACAATCTTTTTTAAATGTAAAATCTACCAATTTCACATTAATAATGACTGATAAATCTAAAGCGGAAATCAATGTGCAAGCAGAAAAATCTGTTGTAGAATTAAGTAAAGATGCTAATTTAAAAGCATTAATTGCTTCACCAGAATCTAAGGTAGATTTATATCAAAAATCGCAAGCAACTATTGAAGGCGATGCGCAAATTGCAAAAATAAGATTAGATAATAACTCAAGTTTAGTGGCTAAAAAATTCACCGTAGTTGATATGGAATTAATTGCTGAAGGATACACCTCTTGTTCAGTAAATGCTCAAAAAACCATTGAAATTTCAGCGTCAGGAAATACCCAAATTGATTTATTAGGAGAACCAAAAGTAGATTTAAAGATATTTACAAATACGGCTACTTTATCAAAAAAAATAAAATAAGTCAGTAATTTCTTATGAAAAAAGACATTATTATTCCTGAAGTAGAAAACGTATATGTGGTTGCCATAAAAGAATGGAATGAAGATTTTGGAGAAAACAGTTGGTATGCCTACTTATTAAACGATAGTTCAGAAAAATTAGAAATGGCAATGGTAGTTTCCAATGCTTCAGGAGTACTGAATAATGAAGAAAGAAAAACAGGTTATTTCCGACATGCTTTTAAAGAAGTTTTACCTGAAACTGCTATTAAAATAGAATTATTAGAAAATAATGTATTGCAATTAAACAATCATTTTATGCTTACGTATTTTCTAAACGGAAAACTATACGATAAAAATTTCACCTTTGAAGCAAATACCATCAAAGACGAAAACAACATAGAATTTCATACAGTTAATTGTAAGGGTGTACTCGGCAAATAAACCTCATCCAACCGATTTAATTTCCTGTAAAATTGCTTTTTTCAAATAGTTTGTTGAAATTTACATCAACAATATTCTATTATTATGAAGAAAGCAATTTTATTTATACTACTTCCCACTTTATTATTCGCACAAGATTTTGCTAAACACGTCAATCCATTTATTGGAACCGGCGGTCACGGACACACATTTCCAGGGGCAACTGCGCCTTATGGAATGGTGCAACTTTCGCCTGATACGCGTATTGATGGCAGTTGGGATGGCTGTGGCGGTTATCATTATGATGATAATACTATTTACGGATTTTCTCATACACACTTAAACGGAACGGGTGTATCAGATTATGGTGATATTATGTTAATGCCAACTATGGGCGAACCTTCGTTTGATAACAAAATCTATTCCTCTACTTTTTCGCATACCAATGAAAAAGCTTCCGCAGGATTTTACTCCGTGAAATTAGATAAACACAATATCGATGTGCGTTTAACAACTTCTATTCGTGTTGGTTTTCACGAATATACGTTTAATAAAGCGGGTTTAGCTAATATTATCTTAGATTTAAATCATCGTGATAAATTATTATTTGGTGAAGTCCGAATTGTAAATCCAACAACCATTGAAATTTTGAGAAGAAGCGAAGCTTGGGCAAGAGATCAATATGTTTATGCTCGAATTGAGTTCAATGTGCCTTTGAAAGTGAATTTGGTAAAAGGTGAAAACACGAAGTTAGAAGGCTTATACAAAGGAACGGAATTGGCATTAAGTTTCTCAAAACAAGTCAAAAAAGGTGAAAAAATTCTCGTAAAAGTTTCGCTTTCGCCAACAAGTTATGAAGGAGCGAAATTAAACAGTTCCGAAATCAACCATTGGGATTTTGAAAAAGTTAAGAAAGAAGCAGAAACCCTTTGGAACAAAGAATTATCAAAAATTGAAGTAACATCTGATGATAAAGATAAGTTAGCGATTTTCTATACGGCGTTATATCACACGATGATGCAACCCAATATCGCACAAGATTTAGACGGGAAATATCGTGGTAGAGACAACCAAATTCATACAGCAGAAGGCTTTGATTATTATACCGTTTTTTCACTTTGGGATACCTTTAGAGGCGCGCATCCGTTGTATACGTTAATCGATAAAAAACGAACTTCTGATTACATCAATACGTTCATCAAACAATACGAACAAGGCGGTAGATTACCCGTTTGGGAATTGGCGTCAAATGAAACGGATTGTATGATTGGTTATCATTCGGTTTCTGTAATCGCCGATGCGATGGCAAAAGGCATTACCGGTTTTGATTACGAAAAAGCCTTTGAAGCCAGTAAAGCTTCCGCGATGCGCGATGTTTTAGGATTAGAAGCTTACAAGAAAAACGGCTTCATTTCGATGGATGACGAACACGAAAGCGTTTCTAAAACCTTAGAATATGCGTATGACGATTGGTGTATTGCCCAAATGGCTAAGCTTTTAAAAAAGCAAGAAGACTATCAGTATTTTATGATGCGTTCTCAAAATTGGAAGAATATTTTCGATTGGGAAACGGGTTTTATGCGTCCAAAGAAAAATGGCGGTTGGGACAAACCGTTTGATCCAAGAGAAGTCAATAATAATTTTACGGAAGGAAATTCTTGGCAGTATTCTTTTTTCGTGCCACAAGACATTGAGGGTTTAATTCAAGCACATGGAGGAAAGGATAAGTTTGAAGCCAAGTTAGACGCGCTTTTCAACGCTGAAAGTAAAACGACAGGTAGAGAACAAGTCGATGTGACCGGATTGATTGGACAATACGCACACGGCAACGAACCCAGTCACCATATGGCGTACTTGTATAATTATGTTGGAAAACCAGAAAAAACGAAAGAAAAAGTACATTACATTTTAAATAATTTCTATAAAAATACACCCGATGGTTTAATTGGAAACGAAGATTGTGGGCAAATGAGTGCTTGGTATGTGTTGAGTGCGATGGGGATTTATCAAGTAACTCCTGGGCAAGAATTTTTTAATACGGTTCAGGCTAACTTCGAGAATATAAAAATAAATATTGATAAGAAATTAATTAATTTTCCAAGAACTAGTGAGAAGGAAGCTTATTTTATAGATTCAGATTTAAATGATTGGATAAAAGCTTTACAACATTATATAATAGAAAATTACCCTAAAATTATTCCTGTACCATTAATTCAAGCTGAAAGTAAAGCTTTTAAAGATAAATTGAAAATTGAAATTATTAATTTAGATAAGGAAAAATATGATATTATTTATAATATAGAAAATCCTAATAATAAAAACCTGTTAGGATTAAGACGATATACAGAACCTTTTTATATTACTGAAAGTTGTAAAATAAATGCTTTTAATACACCTAGAAAAAGCAATAATTACAGCAACACCATTTCCGCAACCTTCTTCAAAAAACCTAACAATTACAGTGTCAACATCAAATCAAAATACAATCCGCAATATCACGCTGGTGGTCCAGAAGGGTTGTTAGATGGTATTTTAGGTACTGAAAACTGGCGAAAAGGCGATTGGCAAGGCTACCAAAGTCAAGATTTTGAAGCAGTTGTAGATTTACAAGAAGTTAAAGATATTACTGAAATTTCAGCTCGCTTTTTACAAGACCAACGTTCGTGGATTTTAATGCCAACCAAAGTGGAGTATTACATTTCAGAGGATAATGTGAATTTTACTTATTTCGGTTCGGTAAACAATACCTTAGATCCAAAAATTGAAGAAAACATTATTTTAAATTTCACTGCTAACGAAAACAATAACAAAAAAGCACGTTACGTAAAAGTTATTGCCAAGAACTTCGGAAAATTACCAGAATGGCATCAAGGTTTTGGCGGTGATGCGTTTATATTTATTGACGAGATTACAATTAAATAAAAATACGTTTTTTATTGTTTATCAATAAATAATTATTGATATTTGCATCATTAACTTAAATCTTATTACCTTATGGAATTTAAAATTAGTGCCAAGCAAATGTTAAACGTATTAAAAATTATGTGTTGGATTATTTTTATTGGTCTTTGTGTTGAAGCTGGCGGAATTGTTTTCAATATATTTTATACCACATTTTACAATCCAATAGGCGCTGGATTTTTTTGGAATCAAATCGATTTTTCTGATTTGTATCAATTTGATAAAGGTCATTTTTTAGTTGTTACATCAATTATGAGCATTATTGCAATATTAAAAGCGATACTTTTTTTCTTAATTGTGAAAATGCTACACAATAGAAACCTTTCAATAGCTACACCTTTTAATCACATTGTGAAAAAATTCATATTGATTGTCGCTTATATAGCTATTGGTATTGGATTTTTCTCTAATTATGGCGTTAGCTATACCGAATGGGTATCGCAACAAGGTGTAAAATTACCAAGTATTCAATTATTAAAATTAGGTGGCGCAGATGTTTGGTTGTTTATGGGCGTAGTGTTGATAGTACTTGCCTATGTTTTCAAAAGAGATATTGAATTACAAGAAGAAATTGATTTAACAGTTTAATTTATGGCAATAGTTGTAAACTTAGACGTAATGATGGCGAAGAGAAAAATGTCGTTAAATGAACTTTCAGAAAAGGTCGATTTGACATTAGCGAATTTATCCATCTTAAAAACAGGAAAAGCAAAAGCCATTCGTTTTAGTACATTATCAGCCATTTGTAAAGTATTAGACTGTCAACCCGGAGATATTTTGGAATTTAAAGACTAAAAAAAATCCCGATACTTGTTTTGTATCGGGATTTCATATTTTAAAACATTATTTCTTATTTACGAAGTTTAATATGGGTTTCAATTGCTCCATATCGATATTCGATTTTTGCAGAATACTTAAAAATTCCATTGCGTTTTCTGGTTTCATATCGTTTCCTAAAACTCGAACAACCGTAAAACCTAATTCTTTTTTGTTTCCAAACAGAATTAACTCGCCAATTTCTTTATTATCGCCCACTATCATTATAGAGGCGTTTTGCCCTACTCCATTTAATTTTATTAATGGTTGATACACGGTGTCTTTTAAAATTTCTTTAACTTCTTTTATTTCTTTTGTGTATTGCGCATTATTTTTTCCGTCTTTTTTAAAAGCTAAAATATTTACTTTATCAAACGATGCTAATGCCGCTTTTTCTGATGCAGATAACTTACTTTTATTAATATTTAAAATAGAAGAAGAAACATCTAAAGCCATAAATTCCTTTTTTTCGCCACTTTCCACAAAGTATTTTTGTAAGGAAGCTTCTTGTTTACAACTGAATGTAATGACTGCAATAGCAAGTAAAAATAACTTTTTCATCCGATTATTTTTTTTCAATTTTACTTAAAATATCGGCTCCTGGAAGATTTAACTTTTTTACAAGTAATGCAATTTCACTCAAAGGAAAATCGCCTTTTATAGATACAATTGATGTTTTTACACCATTAAAATTACCGTTTACCACAACTAAAACTTCTTTTACATTGGTTTCATTTGCATCTGTTTTTCCGTACACTTTTATAGCATTTCCATCTTGCGTAGTGGACGAAATCGCATCTAAAGGATTCGATTTTAAATACGATGCCACTGCAGCATTTAAATCGCCACTCCATTTTGCTTGTGAGGTGTAATACGCTTGCAAATTATCTAATTTTTTAAGTAAGTTCATATATTGCTGCATTTCTTTGTCCTTTGCATCAACTTTAACTTTACTCATTAAATCGAACATTTTTTTAGAAACCACAATGCTTTCTACCCCATCTTTATCTTCTAATTTATCAAAAGCATTTTGTGAAAACACTAATGACGAAACCATCAAAGCAACATAAACAATAATTTTTTTCATAACTCACTATTTTTTAATTTAAATATCAAAATCCATTCCAAAGATTAGACTACATTAAAGTAAAATTGTTACATAAAACAAAAACGCAGCATAATCTTACGATTTGGAAAATTTTAAAACTTTAAATTGATTCCTAATTTAAAATTTCTTCCTCTTGCAGAATATCCAATATTTTCATAAAAATCTTTATCTAAAATATTTGTAACAGCCGTAAAAACAGATAATCTATTTGGTAATACCTCATAAGAAATATTCGAATTTAAGATTTGATACGATGCCAAAACGGTATTGACAGTAGCAAAAGTATTACTATCAAAAAAAGCGTCGTTTCTGGATTCCACATATTGATATTGTGTATTCCAATGGATTTTTTTTGTTAAGTCTACATCAAATGAAACATTTACTTTATGCTTCGGAATTAACTTGCTTTGCGCTTCGGCAACTTGTGTAAACGTATAATTTCCATTTATAGATAAATAGGAAACGGGGTTGAATCCTAAATTAGTTTCAATACCTTTTGCAATAACTTGACTTGAATTATTAATGTATTTCGATTCATAAGTAACTTCATCGGTAAAAAAGTCGTAACTATTTTCTTCTTCTCTATAAAAACCAACCGCATTAAATGAAAATTTATTCTGAAACAGATTTGTTTCAAAACCCGCTTCAATAGTAGTGTTTTCCTCTGGTTTTAAAGTTAAATTTCCATAGGGCGAATACAATTGATATAACGATGGCGTAATATATGCAGTACTATATGAAGAAATTAACTTTAAGGGCATTGTTTTAAAGTTGAACGAAGGATTAAAATTAAAAGTAGTATAATTACCATATACATTATGATTATTAATTCTTGCACCCGCATTAATATTTAGTCCAAAATTTGAATAATATACCAATGTTGCGTAAGGATCAAACACGTTAAAGTTGGCTTGAGTATTTGTGATAGATTCATAAGCGCTTTCTTCCAGCATATCCATAAACTGAAATTGCGTTCCAAGTATTAAAAAAACCTGTTTTGAAAAATTATATTTGTTAAATAAATCGGCATTCAAACTTCTGGATTTGTAATACGAATAGTCAACACTGGAAGTCCAAGAACTGTAAGTGTCGTATTTTCTTTCCAAATTTGTATAACCCGTCACAAAATTTAATTCTCCATTTACATATTTATATTTCGTGGTAAAACCTACCCTAAACTGTTCAGAAAAAGAAATGTTTGCCACTTCATCTGAAAAACTTCCGCCATCAAAAGCAGATTTTAATCGGTCATAATTAGCAAAAGCTTGAAAATTAATTTTAGAATTAAAATCGATACCTATTTTTTGCATTATATTTACTCTTGAAAAATTATCAGCTTCAAAATTTGTACCTGCAGCTTCACTAATTCCTTTTGTTTCGGTACTATTTAGTGATGTTAAATACGAAAAACGACCTTTTGTTCCATTTACAGAAAACCCTTGATTAAAATCTTGGGCACTCGTTTTTGTTTGATTGGCCACATTTTGTGTTCCTAAATTAATATAAGCGGTACCTTCAATTTCTTTTTTTACCGCTTTCTTTAATGTGATATTTATTAATCCTGTTGCGGCACCCGAACCATACAAAGTACTTGCGGCTCCTTTCATAATTTCTATACTTTCAATTTGCTCTACAGGTAACAAACGTAAGTCGTATTGCAAACCAATTCCTGAAGCATCTGTTACAGGAACACCATCAATTACAATTAATACTTGGCGACTTCTTCCGCCTCGAATATAATATGCTAAATTTTTTCCGGTTCCAGACTGGTTCCCATTTACTTCTACACCTGCTACTTGACTTAAAACATTGGCTAAAGATTGGCCTTTTTTGTTTTCTAAATCTTTTGCTGTAATTTTTTCAATAATTTTTCCTGATTTTTCTTTGCTTTGCGCAAATTTGGTGTCGGAAATTACAATCTCTTGGATTGTTTTTGACAGATTTTGTTCTTGAGCCATAGCAAAAGAAGTTACCAACGTAAAATACGCAGATAGTTTAATGAAATTACGTTTCATTTTTACAATTTTAATTTTCCAATATGGGAGAAAAGTATAGAATTACCCATACCCAAACCTTTTTTCCCGAAAGTTTGATATTCAATGAATGTGGCAGGTCTCCTGGCTCGCCTATTAGTGTCTTCCTTCCCATCTCGTTTATAGCGAAACAGTGGATTTGCAGATAACACTAACGTTTAATAGCATACAGTTGCGGGTACAGCTCAGGTATTTCACCTGATTCCCTTTTAATGAATTTCTATGTTATAGAATTTCAACCATAATCAGACCACAAAAGTAATTTATTAAAAATTAAAATCAAACTATATAAATATCTTTTACTTTTGTAAAAAATTACACCAATGTATAGGTCTCTAAAATTTGCTTTTATTTTACTTTTATTTGTTTTTATTCAGTGTAAGAATAATAATGAAAACACATTAAAAAAAGCTTCGAACAACGAAATAAAACACGCAAAAGGACTGTCAATTATCACTAAAGATAATTATTCTGTAGTGGAAGTAAGTTCGCCTTGGCCAAATTCTAAAAAGAAATTTTTGTATATTTTAAAGAAAAAAAATGCTATTATTCCTGTAGAATATAAAAACGTGCCACAAATACAAGTTCCAATAAAAAATATTGTTCTAACATCAACTACGCATATTCCATCATTAGAAATGTTAGGTGAAGAATCAAAATTAATTGGATTTCCAAATTTGAATTATATTTCTTCTGAAAAAGTTAGGAATTTAATTGATGCTGGAAAAATAAAAGAATTAGGAAGCAATCAAACCTTGAATACGGAAGTTTTAATAAATCTACAACCGGATATCATTATGGGCTATGGCTTAGACAATAGTAATCCAATTTTAGATAATTTAGAAAAAAATGGGTTAAAAGTAATTTTAAATGGCGATTGGAATGAACAATCACCTTTAGGAAAAGTAGAATGGATAAAACTTTTTGGCGTGCTATTTGGAAAAGAAAAACAAGCTAATGAAATTTTCAAATCAATCGAAAAAACATATAATGAAACATTAAAATTAGTTGAAAATACTACTAAAAAACCAAGTGTAATGAGTGGTTCTATGTATGAAAATACTTGGTATTTACCACAAGGCGAAAGTTGGGGTGCGAAATTTATAAGTAATGCCAAAGCAAATTATTTATGGAAACATACAAAAGGAACAGGTAGTTTGGCATTATCTTTTGAAAAAGTATATATTGAAGCTAAAAATGCCGATATTTGGTTTATAGATCAATACGTTTCTATGGAAGAAATTAAAAATGCAAATCCACATTATTCGGAGTTTAAAGCGTTTAAAACCAATGCTATTTATTCTTTTAGCAAGAAAAAAGGCAAAACTGGCGGTGTGATTTATTATGAAATAGCACCTAATCGTCCAGATTTAGTATTAAAAGATTTAGTAAAAATATTTCATCCAGAATTATTACCTAATTATCAACTATATTTCTTCGAAAAATTAAATTAAAATTGAAAAGAAACATCAAACATAAAATCCTGTTTACTTCATTACTAATTGGTTTAGTAGTGGTTTTTTTACTAAATATTGGTTTTGGTCAAGTTGCCATTCCTATAAAAGAAGTTGCAAAATCAATTTTTGGATTTGGAGAAGTAAAAGACACGTGGGAATATATTATTATCAATTTCCGTTTACCAAAAGCAATTACAGCCGCTTTAGTTGGCATTGGCTTATCAATTTCGGGTTTGTTGATGCAAACATTATTCAGAAATCCTTTAGCTGGACCTTATGTTTTGGGATTAAGTTCTGGCTCGAGTCTGGGTGTGGCTTTTGTAATTATGGGCGCTTCGATTTTACCAGGTTTTTTAGCAGAACTTTTTGTATCCAGTTTAGGTATATTATTCGCCTCCATTTTAGGAAGTTTATTTGTATTATCTTTAGTTTTTTTAGTCTCCAAAAAATTAAAAGACACCATATCTATTTTAATTGTTGGCTTAATGTTTAGTAGCTTCACCGGAGCAATTGTCAGCGTTTTAACTTATTTTAGTTCTGCAGAACAATTACAAAAATTCACATTTTGGTCTATGGGAAATTTAGGAAACTTAAGTTGGTTACAACTTTTAATTTTAAGTATTTCTGTTACGATTGGGTGTTTATTTAGTCTGTTTTCTATAAAAAGTTTAGACGCATTTTTATTGGGTGAAAATTATGCGAAAAGCATTGGAATTAATATTAAAAAACAACGAAATATAATTTTTATTTCAACCGGAATATTAGCGGGTAGTATCACTGCATTTGTGGGACCAATTGCTTTTGTAGGTTTGGCCGTGCCACATATTTCGAAATTACTTTTTCAAACAAGTAATCATAAAACATTATTTTTTTCTACGATGATTTTAGGTGCGGTAATTATGCTTATTTGTGATACTGTTTCACAATTACCCGGATTCGATTTTACATTGCCAATTAATGCAATTACATCAATTTTAGGAGCACCAATAGTAATTTGGTTGTTGATAAGAAAAAGAGGAATCAGTTAGAATTATATGATGATGATTAATAACACTAACATATTACAAACAAAAAATCTATCCATTGGTTATACTTCCAAAAAAGAAGTAAAAACTATTGCGACTGACATCACTGTTTCTTTATACAAAGGAAAATTAATTACATTAATTGGTGGAAACGGTATTGGAAAATCGACTTTATTACGAACAATTACAGCTATTCAAAAACCGATTTCAGGTGAAGTTTTTTTGAATGAAAAGGACATTTTTTCAATAGATAATTCGGATTTGGCACAACAACAAAGTTTGGTTTTAACCGATAAATTACCAAGTAGTAATTTAACCGTTTGGGAATTAATTGCTTTAGGCAGACAACCCTATACCAATTGGATTGGCAATTTAACTGATGATGATTATTCGAAAATTAAAACAGCTGTTCAACTCACCAATATTGAACATTTAATAGAAAAAAAACATTACGAAATTTCAGATGGACAATTACAAAAAGTTTTAATTGCAAGAGCCTTAGCACAAGATACTGATTTAATTATTTTGGATGAACCCACAACCCATTTAGATTTGTTTCATAAAGTTTCGGTGTTTAAATTATTACAAAAACTGGCACACGAAACAGAAAAATGTATTTTATTTTCAACTCACGATATCGATTTGGCCATTCAGCTTTCTGATGAAATGATAGTAATGACAGAAGGTTTCTGTATTCAAGATCAACCTTGCAATTTAATTAAAAAAGGTGTTTTTGATACGTTATTTAAAGATGAGCATATTGTTTTTGATAAAGAAAAAGGAAAGTTTATTGTGAGATAGAAATCTCACCATTAAGAAATTAAGAATAGTTTAGCTGATTTTAAAAATCTTAATTTACTTAATGTCTTAATGGTAAAATCTACTCCAAAATCCTATCAAAACTATCCTTAAAAATTTCTTTCACTTCACCAGCTTTCAAATCTGCTAATTCAATAT
>Ga0247722_10001667_pt1 | contig 12100 bp, 11 predicted proteins | sample MSEWelMarce3H_FC_FD_189094 | JGI IMG/M metagenome (GOLD analysis project Ga0247722, IMG submission 189094) | Subsurface sediment microbial communities from gas well in West Virginia, United States - MSEEL Well Study Marcellus 3H_FC | ecosystem: Environmental > Terrestrial > Deep subsurface >... | reverse complement strand
TTATTAGACGGCACATTAATTACTACTTACTCAACGGGATGTCTTTGTACTTTATCCCCAAGCTACGATCCACATAATATGCGCCATAATTTAGGATTCGCAAGAGTTGAGATAAGGGACGGTGGACAATACCGAGTCCATAATAAAAGAATAGACTACTTTACTAAACAAATATACTAATGTGGATAGAAGTATTTGAACTGACGGCCAAACAAGAAGACGAGGATTTTTACACCTTAACTGATTGTAATGTAGTAAAGAGATACTTTCTTACGATGGATAGCTTTGCACCATACACTGACTATGACGGATTAGAATACACCTCGTTCTATTCAGGTGGCATGGAATGGATATCATGGCTTAGCTTACAAGAATTTATGGATATTTATATTAACCCAAAACAAGTATGAAACCAAAACAAAAAACCGACATTGACAAGTACAGTAAGCAAGGAGAGGCAACACCAAAGATTAAACGCCCTCAGTTTACTTCTAACTTCACAACCGACAATAGACTATTCTATTTATATTTAGACATCATAAGACAAAAATAATATGGCAGGACATCCAAGAAACATAGAAACACCCGAAAAGATGTGGGAACTATTCTTAGCTTATAGCAAACAAACCAAAGAAAACCCAAGATATAAAGTACAATTTGTAGGGAGGGACGGGGATATGGTCAGAGAACCTTTAGAGAAACCTTTAACAATGGAGGGGTTTGAATTGTATTGCATTGAAAATGTGGGTTATGTGCATCAGTATTTTGTTAATCAAGAGAATATGTATGATGAATACTTGAACATCTGCATGCGTGTGCGCAAGGCTATTAGAGAAGACCAAATATCAGGCGGTATGGTAGGGCAGTACAACCCAAGCATAACTCAAAGGCTTAATGGATTGGTAGAAAAGCAAGAAACAACCATCAAAGAACAACCTTTATTCCCTGACGAAGTATAAAAGATTAAACAAAAAGTGTGTTAATTAATTGATACTCATTAAACAAGTGCCAACCTTACACCGCCCCAAGACAAAAAAAAGTTAAACAAAGTGTTTAAACGGACGACCTCAATCAATAAACTTCTAAAACTATCCAAACGCAAACGGGTAGTTCAAGGGGGGACGAGTGCAGGAAAAACCTTTGGCATACTTCCAATCTTAATTGACTATGCGACTAAACATCCACGAACTGAGATAAGTGTAGTATCCGAAACCATCCCACATTTGCGAAGAGGTGCAATGAAAGACTTTTTGAAGATAATGGATTGGACGGGGCGTTACATTGATACTAATTGGAATAGAACTTTACTGACTTACACATTTGCAAACGGAAGTTACATTGAGTTCTTTAGTGCAGACCAAGAAGCAAAGTTAAGGGGTGCGAGAAGAAACATTCTTTACATAAACGAGTCGAACAACTTAACCTTTGAAGCTTACCACCAATTAGCCATAAGAACATCACATCACATTTGGTTAGACTTTAACCCGACGGCTGAGTTTTGGGCGCATACCGAAGTTTTAAAAGAGGATGATTCAGAGTTAATTATTTTAACATACCAAGACAACGAGAGCCTAAGTGATACAATAATAAGAGATATTGAGTCAGCTAAAGAAAAGGCTAAGACATCAACTTATTGGGAAAACTGGTGGCGTGTGTATGGACTCGGTGAGGTTGGCTCAGTTCAAGGGACTATCTTTAGTAATTGGTCGACGATTGACACCATCCCGAATGATGCAAGGTTATTGGGCATTGGATTAGACTTTGGATATTCAGTAGACCCAACGGCTTGTATTGGAATTTACAAATACAATGATTCGTTTATACTTCATGAGTTGATATATCAAAAGGAGTTAAGCAATAAGAATATTTTTGATCTAATACGCAATGAGCCGACAATGGTAATTTGTGATAGTGCAGAACCTAAGTCAATAGCAGAACTACAAAGCTACGGTCTTAAATGTATGGGTGCGTTAAAGGGCAAGGATTCAATCTTGCATGGGATTCAACTGATACAACAACAAAACTTATTAGTCACTAAACACTCAACAAACCTGATAAAAGAATTAAGGAGTTATGTTTGGGCAACCGATAGGAACAATAAACCAACGGGCGAACCGATTGAAATACACAACCACTTAATGGATGCTATGAGATACGGCTTTACCCACATAATACAACAACCAGGATTAGGCACATACCGCATACGATGAATATTAAAACATACCAAGAACTTTACAACGCCATTAAGATTGGCGACAACAATGAGATTAGAACGGCATACAATGTATTGTCGGTTCTCACGGGCAAACCTATTTCAGAATATAAACGAATGAAATGGACTGACTTTTTAAAGGAACAAGAGAGTGTAACCATCCCTGACATTAGCACTTTCCCTGATGCTTGGGTAACTGAGTTTGAAGTCAAAGGAGAACGGTTCTTTGTGAATCAATACTTAACTGATTGGAATACCGAACAGTTTATATCCATGTCTTCATTGACCAAAGAGAAAGAAGCTATCGTTGACAACTTACACTTAATCTTAGCGACTATGTGCTACAAAGAAAAAGACGAGGATGTCCAAATGACTGAGTTCAATAGACGTGCGGAGTTATTCCAACTTAACTTAGATGTGGATGTCGCTTATCCGATAGGGTTTTTTTTTGCACTTCTTTTGGTGAAATTATCGGAAGTTACCCAGTCCTCTTCAATAAAGAAAAGGAAACGGAGGAAGAAGAACAAGAGTCGGATTGGTTTAGTTCTAAATGGAGTTGGTATGCAACGATTGACAAACTATTTGCGAAAGAAGATAGGTCTAAGTTCCCGTTCTACTTTAAAATGAACGCTTACGACTTCTTAAACCATCTATGTTACCTTAAAGATAAAGCCGATAACCAACCAAAAAAATGACACTAAGCGATGAAATATTAAACAAGTGTGCCGATGTTCTAATGGAGTGGGGCAATGCCAATGCTGAGCAGATGCGAATCTTGTTAAGGCAAAGACTAAAGCAAAAACAAACTGAATCTAACTTAGCACAAAGTATCCAGGCGAAGAATCCGACCATCAAAGGTGGGATTGTTTCAATGGCTATCGATCTAAATGATTATTGGATGTTTATTGATTTAGGGGTAAAGGGTTTGGTTAATAGTTCGGCAGTCGGAATACCCACAAAGACATACACGAATAAAGACTATCCTAATGGGTTTAGTTTTAAAAACATGGGGACACCACCTCAGATGATTAGTAATTTACAAGACTATATCGCAAGGAAAGGCATTCAAGCCAGAGTAAGTAAAACTGAAAGTGGTAGGCAAGTAATTGAATCGAGTTTTCAAATGGCTCAAGCTATGGCCGATGCAATCAAACTAAAGGGTATAGACGGCACAAGGTTCTATTCAGATACCTTCAACGATGAATCATACAACGAACTGACAAACAAATTAAGTTTGATAATCGGTCAAGAGGTGGAGTTTAGGCTTATCACCGAATTTAAAAGGTAGGTATTTTTAACCTCATTTAATATAATATAGATAATGGCAGTTACATTTATTCAACAACCTGACTTATTCGTGAGTGGGTTTGACCCGATAATCTATTTAGCTTCGAGTTCGCAAACTACTCAAACGAACTTTAGATATAGGATTCAAATCTTAGATGCTTCAGCAAATGTAATCACTGAGTTAAGAAAACCTGCTTACTACGCTGATGGAACAGTTGACTTAGATGCACACCGAATCATTGAGAACTATTTGAGTTATGATATGACTAACTTAATCGCAGGTTCGGTAGGTTTTAAAACGGGTGTAAATGTCTACAAGAAATTCAAAGTTAATATCCGAGAGGAATACGGAACGGTTATCAGTGGTTATGCCAGTGCAGAGAGTACTTACATTTACGCTATTAATTCAGCGCAGACGTATTTAAAACAAATCAACTCACCAATAGATGACTTGGTTTATAAAGGTGTTCCTGCGACTTATGGGACATTCTTAACCAACCAACCAAGTACAATAGATATTCGAGTAGGGGATTCTTACGAGTTAGGATTTTTAAACTATGCAACCAACGGCACAAATCAAATGAGAGTTAAAACTTATGATTTAGCAGGAACGCTTTTAAAGAGTTCAACCTTTACTAATACATGGGTTGCCGATACAACGGACAAAGAACACTTCCTTTCAGTCTTAGTAGGCCCTAATAATTTAAACTCATGGACTGTTGCCAGTGGTTCGGCCCAACCTATGATAGCTGATTCAGTTGCAAAGTATGAAATCAGTTTTGAAAATAGTAGTAATACTTTAGTTTCAAATACTCTCACTTTTAGAATAGATCGGGAATGCACAAGGGATGGGAATTATAACCGTTTGTTTTGGCTTAATCCTTTGGGCAGAATGGATGCGTTTAACTTCACTCAAATTGCAGATGACAACATAACCGTACAAAGTTCTAACTACAATCGACTACAAGGCACAAGAACAAGTTCGGGGATTACCTTTAATACATACTCACACGAGAGAAGTAACTTCTTTAACTCAAGTAAACAAAAATACACTTTGAATAGTGGTTATGTGAATAGCGAAACGAGTCTTTGGCTTAAGGAGTTAGTCCAAAGTCCTTTGATTTATATGATAATAGATGGGCAGTTTGTGGCAGTCAACATCTTGACAACCGAATACCAAGCCAAGTCAACGATAAAAGAAAAACTATTTAACGTGACTATGGAAGTTGAATTGAGTGCAGATACTAAAAGACAAAGACTATGAGGAATGAATTAGTAATAGGCGGTTATTCAATAGACACCATTGAAGACCTTGACATCAACATCACTAAGGAAGTCTACAACATTGATGACCCGTCTAAACGTCAATCCGATTTTAGTAAGTCAGTCGATATACCTGGCAGTAAGTTAAATGATTTTGTTTTCAAGTCTTTGTTTGATGTTTCCTTTAGTATAAGAAACACCGACCAACTTAATCCCGACTTTAACCCGAGCAAAAAGGCTACTTGTATTTACTATCAAGACACCTTACAACAAATAAGCGGATATTGTCAGTTAAACGAGATTAAGGTTTTAAACAATGACCAAGTTACCTATTCGATAACTATCTACGGAAAGAATATAGACATTTTTTCAAGGCTAACCGATAAGACGTTAAACGATTTAACAACTTTAGGGACGGCAACATGGAACGATACTGAGATAGTAAATAGTTGGACTGCGACCTTTGACCCGACTATTAAACTGACTTACCCTATGTTAGATGTGGGTTTGGATAAATACGGATACAACGGGGATGCTTCTTATGTTATCAGCCATAACTACAATAGTTTTAAGCCTTTCATTTATGTTAAGCATTTAGTCAACGCTATTTTTGCAGAGGCTGATGTAAGTTTAGAGGTTGCAAGTTTCTTTGATACAACACAATTTCAAAAGTTAATACTGCAATGTGATATTACTAAGTTCCAACAAAACCAAACACTTGTAGATACAACATTAGTAACGGCCTCAAGAAATGCAACCCAAACAATAACTCCAGTAGCGACAAGTAGCAGTAATGACCTATCGGCTATTTGGGCAAAGCAAATACAATGGAACATAGAAACCATAGACCCTGCAAACCAATTTGATACTGCAACGGGGACATTCACAATGGTTGAAAACGCCTTTACTAACTTTGAGGTTATCTTTACGGGAAACATAACTAAAGTAAATGCAACGGCAGGAACTCAACAATTCTTAGCAATAAGAAAACGAGGCACGGATTATAAAATAATAGGATATAAAAGCACCGTAGTAAGTGGTTCGGGTGCGCAAACTTGTAACTTTAATATTGCGGTTGACTCAGCTAATTTGCTTACGGGTGATGAAGTGCGCATTTGTATGGGTGGATTTATGGTTGGGGGTACTTTTGATAATACTCAAGTCACTAATTATATTATTGATAGTTCGGGCAACTCATTTAAACAATTCCAAGACGGGCAAATAAACTACGGGCAAATATTTAATATCTACGATATCCTTCCTAATATGAAGCAAACTGACTTCTTAATGGGAATAATTAAGATGTTCAACATGTACATGAGTCCGATTTATGAAACGGGAGTTGTAATTGAGCCAAGAGACACATATTACACTGATGATATAGTTGATTGGACGGAGTTGTTAGATACGTCTAAAGACTTTACTATTAAACCTCAAGGTCTACTTGAAAACAAAGAGTTAGTCTTTACCTACACCGACAATGGCGATGACCTTAATAAGCAATTTAAACAAGCTACAAGTTTTAACTTTGGGTATAGGGATTTAATCTTCGACAATGAGTTTGTAAAGGAAACTAAGAAAGTAGAAATACCCTTTTGTTTAATCCCCTTGCAAACTGATGACGATAAGAATACAGTTATGCGCACCATCTTTGATGGAGAAACTCAAGAGAAAAGTCCTAAACCTATTATCGCATACTTCGGAGGCATGAAGTCGGGCAAGTTGAGGTATTGGAACTTTAATAATACAACGGCTACCGATTACTCTGCTTATCCATACGCAGGACATGTCGACGATTTAACATCTCCGAATTATGACCTTGCCTTTGATGTTCAAGATTTTTATTTTTATCTAACCCCTCAAAGTTCGGGAGTAACCACAACTGATAATAATCTTTATAATCAATTCCATAAGAGTCAATGGGAACAAATCGGGAATAAGGATTCTAAATTAGTTGAAGCTTGGTTTAAATTAAGACCTAATGACATTGCAAACTTAGACTTTAGAAAAACATATTGGGTTAAAGATAATGCTTATCGATTATTAACAGTTCAAGATTATGACCCAAACGGGAACTCAACAACACTATGTAAACTTTTAAAGTTTGCTTATCAAGATGCGTTTAGTCCTACGGTAGTAACTTCAAACGGGGGCAACGGGCAAGGGGAAAAAGACGGAGGGTATAACACCAACGGAAACGTAATTAAAAAAGGTTTATTAGCTACGGGAGGCAATGTTATAAACGATAACACCAACGGTATAGTAGTTACGGGTAACGGAAACAATTTAGGAGGTGACAACGCAAATATTTTAATTCAAGGGGATAACAATGTAATCTTACCAGGTATCACCGATGTTGTTTTAATCAACACAAGTGGTTTAACCATTGCAGAAAGTGGAGTTCAATACATTGACAATATCAAAGTATTAGTCGGCAGTCCTATCAATGGGCAAGTATGGACTTACAACGCTACTAATAATCAAATAGAATTTGCAACTAATCAATTTGCAGATTTAAACTTGTTCTTCTTTAAGACTGCGAGTGACATCGGAGGGTATTATAAAATGCTTACAAGTCCATCAACGGGAGGCAGTCAAGATGTAACGGTTGCGAATTGTTCGGGGACTACTTTGTTAGCGACTTTCATAACCGAGCCTTCAAGTCCTGGCACTCTATTTATCCCATCGGGAGTGTTTACTACTCACTTTCATGCTAAGCGAACAAATGGAGGTACTGCGACAATCTTTGCAGAAGTTTACAAACGTGACATAGGAGGTACTGAAACGCTTTTAGCGACAACTCCAGTTACTTCGACAACGATAACTTTAACTGTTGATAGTTATCAATTAGATATTTACAACCCGTCTATTCTTACACTTTTGAGTACGGATAGATTAGCTATTAAGTTTTATACAGTTGTTTCATCAGGCACTCCCGATATTGGAATTTACATTGAAGATGCTTATTTAAGTAGATTAGAATTTTTAGCAGGTGGAGTTGGTGGGGGTGGTGCTACTACGTTTACAAGTTTAACCGATGTCCCAAGTTCTTACACGGGTTCAAGTTTAAAAGGCGTTCGAGTTAATGCAGGTGAAACGGCCTTAGAATTTTATTCAACAACGGCAGGGAGTGGAATCACTTGGAATAATGTCACTGCAACTTCGGACACTATGGCTTCGGGTAATGCGTACCTTGCTAACAATGCAAGTTTAGTAACCTTAACACTCCCCGTTAGTCTAACTGTCTTAGATACGTTTGTGATTAGTGGAGCAGGTGCAGGAGGTTGGAAGATAGCACAAAGGGCAGGTCAGCAAATCATTTGGGATGAAGGTGGGGTTAATGGAACAAACAATACAACTTCGGGTGCAACGGGGTATTTAGCGAGTACGGACGATTACGACCATGTTGAGTTAGTTGCAATATCCACCACAACATTAAAGGTTACAAACGTCAAAGGATTAATCACTTTAGTATAATGAATGTTTTAGGTTACGATACAATAGGGGCAAATTTAACGGGGACTTATACTGCACCGGCACAGTTAGGGTGTAAGTTTACCGCATCGGGTTCAGATACTTTTGATTCAGTTAAGGTATGGTTACAAGCAGGGAGTACATCGGGAAATTTTAAGGTAGCTTTATACTCGGACAGTGCAGGAAGTCCCGATGCTTTGCTTTACAGTTCGGCAGGTTCGGGGACTTTGACAACGACGGGGGCGTGGGTTTCATGTCCTTTGTCGGGTAGTATAGTAAGTGGTACAACTTATTGGATAGTGGTTTCATGTGATGTTGACTTTTTAATGGTTTACGATGGGGGTGGGGCAAATCAAACCTTTGATGACTACACTGCTTACCCGACGTTCAACAATCCTTACGGAGTGAGTGCGCCCGATAATTATTACGGGGCGGTAATTTCCATATATTTAGATAGAACGATAACAATTACAACAATAAAAGGATTAGCAACGATTAAAGGAATCGCAACATTAAAATTATGACAAAGAATAGTTTAAACTTAGAATTAACAAAGTCGGGGACACCGAAGACGTACACGTTCCAAAATGCAGATGGAACTTTAGCCTTCTTAACCGACATTCCAACAACCACTGCACCATTAACCGATTCAACAAATAAAAGGTTTGTAAGCGATGCACAATTAACGGTTATAGGCAATACAAGTGGAACTAATACTGGGGATGAAACCACTTCGACGATTAAAACTAAATTGAGTATGTCAACGGCAGGGGCATTGTTAGTAACTGAGGTTGCACCCGTTCCTTTATACAATCAAAGTTTAACACAACAAGGGGCAGGATTTGCAACCGACACTTATTTAACGGGTTCATCAATCGCCATTCCAAATAGTTCACTTCAAGCAGGGGCAAGATATAGATTAGTTTTTGATGTAAGTAAGACCGCAGCAGGAACGGCAACACCAATAATAACTATAAGAGTAGGAACGGCAGGGACAACGGCTGATACGGCTCGTTTAACATTTACTTTCTTAGCACAAACGGCAGTTGCTGACATCGGTACTTTTGAATTTTGGGTTACGTTTAGAACTGTGGGTAGTGGAACGAGTGCAGTGATTCAAGGAACGGGGCAAGTAAGGCATAGACTACAAATAACGGGTTTACAAAACTTAGTATCAACTACCTTACAGGTTACTTCTGGAGGCTTTGATTCAACAGTAAGTAATTTAATAATCGGGGCAAGTGTAAACGGTGGAGCATCGGCAGCATGGACAGTTCAAATGGTTCAATCTGAATTAAACAATTTAATATAATGGCAAAAACTAAAATAGAGGTCGACCTCGTCATCAAAGGTGGCGAAAGTGTTGAGCAAGTAGAACAAAAAACCAAGAGTCTAAAAACTCAACTAAAGGAAATGAAAGCCTTGTTGGCTTCGGGTACTTTAGACAATGCGCAATTTACAAAATTATCAAAAGAGGCGGGTGATTTACAAGACAAAATAGGTGACGTAAATCAACAAGTCAAAAACTTAGCGAGTGACTCTAAAAGTTTAGACGGCATGATTTCAATTACTCAAGGTATTGTCGGTGGATTCGCTGCGGTTGAGGGTATTACTGCAATGGTCGGTGAAGGGAATGAGGACTTGCAAAAGACAATGGTCAAGCTTCAAGGTGCAATGTCAGCACTTGCAGGTATCCAGGCAGTTGCTAACACACTTAATAAAACGAGTGCAGCCTACACTACTGCAAATACCATAGCAACAAATGTAAGTACATTCGCTCAGAAGAGATATGCAGCAGCAGTCGGGACTACAACGGGTGCAATGAGGTTGTTAAGAATTGCAGGGGCAGCGTTAGGAATCGGATTGATAATTGGGGCTATTGCTTTACTTGTCACCAATTTTGATAAGTTAAAGGCAACAGTTTCAAAGTTTATCCCAAGTTTGGAGACTATTACAAAAGGATTCAAGGCAGCTTATAATGCAGTAACCGATTTTATAGGGATTACTAATGACCAAACAAGAGTTTATGATAGGCTAAAAGCCAGTACGGAACAAAGGAATAAGGATATACAAAGAGAAATTGACTTATTAGAATCGCAAGGAGCGAGTGAAAGGGTTATATTTCAAAAGAGAGTATCAATGCTCGATAATGAATTAAAGGTATTACAAGCTAAAAAAGATGCAAAAAAGACTTTAAGCACTGAAGAATTAGAAAACGAAAAGGATTTAAAGAATCAAATAAAAGTTGAAAACGCTAAGTACTTTAAAGACATTGATAAGGAGTTAGAAGAAGAAGATAAAAAGGCTCAAGAAAGACAAGAGAAAAAAAAGGCACAAAGAGAGAAAGACGCTCAAGCGCAAAAAGACTTAAACGAAAAAGTAGCAAAGGAAATCGCTGAGCAAGATGCAAGAGATAAAGAACAAGAATTAGAATTAGCAGAGGGCAATAACGAAAAGTATGCAGCAGTAAGGGCAGTTGATACCGAGAATGTAAGGAAAAATGCAGAGGATAAATTATTTGCAGTAGGCAAAGCCAATAGACAAGAATTACAAGATAGGCAAGATATCGAAAATGCAAAACTATCAATCGTTAATGATTCTTATTTAGCCTTAAACGCTTTAGGTGAGTTGGCACTTGGTCAACAGTTTAAAAACACCGCAGCAGGTAAAGCTTTGGCACTTGCACAAATAGCAACCGACACGGCAGTTTCTTTTATGGCAGGATTAAGAATTGCTCAACAAGGCGCTGCGGCTACTGGGCCTGCTGCCCCTTTTACAATGCCAGTGTTTTACGCTTCTCAAGTTGCTGCAATTTTAGGTGCAGCTAATAAGGCAAAGAGTTTGTTAGGTGGTGGAGGTTCAACATCTGCTCCGAGTGGTTCGGGTGGCGGGGGCGGTGGTTCTATGTCAAGTCAACCTCCAAGAATAGATACTTTTCAAAGTAACCGTAACCCAATGAGTGCAAATCAAAGAGTCTATGTTTTAGAGAAAGACATCACCGATTCACAAGGTAGAGTTGCGAGGATAAGACACAATGCAACTTTGATTTAACCCTATATTGTACATAGTTTAATTATAAATATAATATAATCAATGAAGCTACCTTTATATGTTTTAGACATTGACGAGAATCTTGAGGATGAAACTTCAGTATTTGCCGTAGGTCTTGTATTACAACCTGCAATAGAGCGTAATTGGCAGACTTTTTCAGCGCAAGAACCTATAATTGAACACAAATTTACCGTAGTAGATGAGGAAAAAAGGATTTTAGGGGGCTTTTTAATGGCTGCGGAACAACCAATTTACCGCAGAGATGAGGATGGTACTGAATATTATGTCAAATTTACCTCCGAAAGCATCGCAAGAATCGTAAATAAACTCGCTAAAAGTGGCAAACCACTAAGTTTTAACCTAAACCACGACGATAATTTGCCCGTTAAAGGTGCTTATTTACTCTCTCATTTTATAATTGATAGCAAATTAGGGATTAAAACACCCGACGGATTCACTCCTGCACCCGATGGTTCATGGTTTGGCTATGTAAAAATTGAAGATGATGCAGTTTGGGACATGGCAAAGAAAGGCGACATCAAAGGTTTTTCAGTTGAGGGTTACTTTAATGATAAAAAAGTAGATGAAGCCGAGCAAAACGAATACGAAGAATTAAAAAATAAAATAATATCGAATATGGAATTTAATAAATTAAAAAAGGTCTTGGGCGAAGACCTTACTAATCAACTTAAAAAAGTTTTTAGTGAAGAAACGCCCGTTGTAGAACCTGCAATCGAATTGGCAGAAACTAAATTGTTAGACGGCAGCGCAAGTGTTAAAGGAACTATCGCAGTTGGCGAAGCAATCACTTTG
>Ga0247722_10001666_pt1 | contig 12117 bp, 15 predicted proteins | sample MSEWelMarce3H_FC_FD_189094 | JGI IMG/M metagenome (GOLD analysis project Ga0247722, IMG submission 189094) | Subsurface sediment microbial communities from gas well in West Virginia, United States - MSEEL Well Study Marcellus 3H_FC | ecosystem: Environmental > Terrestrial > Deep subsurface >... | reverse complement strand
ATTTAAAAGATTGTAGATTTTATCGATGTAACTTTGAAGGTGCAAAATTTACAAGCTGTAATTTATCAGGCACTTATTATGAGGATTGTAAATTTGACTATGTAACCTTTGAAAAAACTTTTGTAGATGACGAAATTTTTGAATGTGCACCTACAAAGAGCAATTTAAGATATAAATTTGCTAGATCACTAAAATTAAATTATGCCTCTATAGGTGATTATATTAGATCATCTAAAGCAGTCACCATCGAACTAGAAGCTACAAAAAGTCATCTAAAGGATAGTTGGCTTTATGAAGATCAATGGCATAGAATGAAATATAGTGGTATAAGAAGAAGATTTGCACAATTTAGAAAATGGCTTACAGTAAGTATTTTGGACTTTCTTTGGGGAAATGGTGAAAGTTTATGGCGATTAGTAAGATTTAATATTTTAATTTTTGTCGCATTAACTATCTATCACGTAATAGAAAAAAAAGAAAATATTGCTCCTAAAATACTTGACATATTTTTTATCAAAATTCCGGCTAACTATTTTGATATTGAAATTTTAGATAATTCAGGTAAAAATTACTTTGAATATTACCCATCTTGGTTAAGTTTATTATTAGTAATTACAAGACTTATCTGTTTTGGACTTTTAATGTCAATTATAATAAAAAAATATAATAGAAGATGAGGAATGTATATATATTTGGTTCTGTAGTAAGAGGAGAGATCGATCAATATTCTGATATTGATTTACTGTTAATTACTGATGATACCATTGAAAATATAGATCCAAACAAATATTCTATTTATTCACCAGAAAGGATAAAAGAATTATATGCAGAAGGAAATCCTTTTGCATGGCATTTATATTATGAATCAAAATTAGTATTTACTTCGGAACAAGATTTTTTAGTTAGTTTGGGCAAACCTTCAAACTATATTAATTGTAAATCTGATTTATTGAAGTTTAAAAAATTATTTGATGATAGTACAGCTTCAATTAATGAAAATGATTTTTCTATAATCTTTGACTTAGCAATGATATTCTTAGCAATAAGAAATTTCGCTACTTGTTATTCGTTAGGAAGTTATGAAAAGCCAATATTTAGTCGAACGACTTTTGAAAAATTACATGATTATCCTCTAAATTTAGATGATGAAGTAAAAGAATTATTGATGATGTCAAGAATAAGTTCAACTAGAGGAATAGAGTATTCAATAGAAAATAAATCTTTATCTTTGCTAAAGTTAAATTTTAGTAAGATAGAAAATTGGTTTAATGAAATATTAGCAAATTATGAAAGCAGAATTTAATAGTAGAGTTGATTTACAAAGAGAAGTAATCAAAATTCTTAATCAAAAAGATTTTAAGAATAAATTAAATGGTTTATCAAAACCTGCTATAGATAGTTGGTTTGTTAATAACAATATTTCAAATGAACTATTGAAAAACTCTTTAATTTCTATTTCTGAAAAACTCTTTTTTATAGCAAATAAAAGCCAAGACCAAATAACCGAAGAATATAAAGACTTACAAATTAGTGTAAAGAATAATATTAACGAACTTAAGAAGCTTGTTAGTTAAAAGTAATTTACATTTTCTTTAAATGAGAACAGAAGTTACCATAAATCCTACCTTACTTACTTGGGCAATAACCCGAGCAGGATTTGATATGGAGCAATTTCTCGACAACCATCCTACTATTCAAAAATGGATTGAAGAGGTAAAAAAACCAACGGTTAAACAACTGGAAGCGTTTGCAACAAAAGTGCACATACCTTTTGGTTATTTATTCTTGCCTGAACCGCCCAATGAAAGTATTCCGTTTCCGTTTTTTAGAACTGGTACTACTAATATAGACAAAGTGAGTCTAAATGTATTTGACACTATTCAAATACTTCAAAGACGCCAAGACTGGATAACTGATTATTTAATAGAAAACGAACAAGAACCATTAGCTTTTGTTGGCAAGTTTAATGAACATGCTAACGCTAATACTATTGTTGAAGATATTAGAATTACATTAGGTTTACAAGCCAATTGGGCTTGTGATTTTGCAACTTTTGAAGATACGCTTAGTTTTATAACTCACAAAATTGAAGAGATTGGTGTGTTTATTAATTTTAATGGTGTTGTAGAAAACAACACACATAGACCCATACTTGTTGATGAATGTAGAGGCTTCGTTTTAGTAAATCAACATGCGCCATTTATGTTCATAAATGCCGCAGATGCTAAAGCTGCTCAACTATTTACAATTATTCATGAATTAGCTCACATTTGGTTAGGTGAAAGTGCAGGTTTTGACAATCAAAATTTATTACCAGCAGACGATCCAATTGAAAAATTATGTGACGCAATTGCAGCAGAATTTTTAGTACCTGCTAGTTCTTTAATAGACATATGGAAAGACAAACCGAGTATTGAGTATGCAAGACGCTTCTTTAAAGTAAGTCCTATAGTTATTGGTAGAAGAGCGATGGATTTAGGGCTTATTACAAAAGGAGAGTTCTTCACTTTTTACAATGGCTACATGGATAGCTTTAAGCAGAAAAAAGAAAACCAAAGTGGTGGTGGCGATTTTTATGCAACTGCTCGTAAACGTGTAAGCGTTACTTTTGCATCTTATGTAAATCAAGCTGTTAATCAAAATAAACTGCTTTATCGCGATGCCTACAAAATTACTGGTTTGAAAGGAGATACTTATCAGAAATTTGTAACCCAGCATTTACATTAATCGTATGGGTGTTCCTTTTTTGCTTGATAGTAATTTTTTCATCGAAGCTTACAGAGTGAGTTATCCTTTTGATGTAGTGCCCTCTTTTTGGATTAAAGTCAAAGAGTTAGCGGAACAAGGTAAAATCATTTCGATAGATAAAGTAAAAAAAGAGTTACTACTTAACAAAGATGAACTCTCAGATTGGATTATTGATAATTTACCAGAAGATTTTTTTAAAGATACTTCTTCCGTAGTACCAAATTATGCTGCACTTACAGGTTGGGTGTATTCAAAATCTGACCAATATTTTCCAACTGCCATTTCAGAGTTTTTAGATGCAGACGAAGCGGATGCTTGGTTAGTAGCTTTTGCTATGACTTATAGTAATCAAATTGTTACACATGAAACTAGTAATTCAAATAGTCGAAAAAGAGTAATGTTACCAGATGCCGCAAATCCATTTGATGTTACTTGTATTAAAACGGTAGATTTGTTTAGAGCGCTTGGAGTTCAAATTTAGTATAAATTATTTGCTCTAGTTTTATAAATCTAAAGCATAATATCCTTTGGCTTCCCTCACTCGTGCGCGTAACGAAGTTCAGCGAAGTTAATACTCGTGCTTTAAATTAATGAGCAACACTTCTGTATTCAAAGATTAACCGTATATTTGAAGTAAGGACTAGGCCACAACCGGCTACTGGTATTAAAATATACTTACTATGAGAACACTATTTCTATTACTTGCTTTTTTATTAACGGGGGAGTTGGCTGCACAAACCCTACAAAATAAAAATTATAGCACTACGGGGTATATCAAATCGGATGGTACGATTCAGGATAAAAATTACCGCACTGTAGGGTATATTAAACCCGATGGAAGGATTCAAAATGCGCAGTATAGTACGATTGGGTACATTAAACCTAATGGAACTATTCAAAATAATCAGTACGCCACAGTGGGGTATGTTAAAACCAACGGCACGGTGCAAGATAAAAACTATGCTACGCTAGGGTATGTTAAACCTGATGGCACGGTGCAAAACAAGCAGTATGCTACTATAGGCTATGCTAAAGGGATTGATGTGTACTGGGCAGCGGTTGCTTTTTTCTTTTTTGATTTTTAGGGGAGTGGGGAGTGTTTAGCTTCGCTCCGTTCGGCTACGCCTCGGGTTAATTATACCAATTCAACATTCGTTGTTCAGATGTTTAATAGCTTAACCACAAGGGGCACAAGGGAGTCGCTAGGTTCACGAGAGGTTTTTTTCAGTGTTCAGTGGGGAGTTGTCTGTTGTCAGTTGTCAGTTGGGAGGGAAAAGGGAAAAGTGGTCAGTGGGGGATGACTATTATTCTTTTATGAACTTGAACTTACTTTTACGCAATCCAGCTTATACTAACTTATATGGCTTATATGGTTAAAAGTAGATTTTGAACAATGAATATTGAATGTTGAAAGGGAAAAAATTATAACCCGTAAGTGCCTTTTGTAATGTTAAAGTTGTTGAGGACTTCTGCAGCGGTTAGGGGTTTGTTGTACATGCGTATGATGCCCACATTTCCTTTATACATAATAGCGGGTGAAATTGTACCACCAGTGCCGAGTCTTGTACCAATGGTAACTGGGCTGGTGTTGCTTACTTGTGTCATGCCGCTTATGCTTGTAGAACCTACAGACACACCATCTCTATACAGGGTGAGTGTATTACTCACAAAATTAAAAACACCTACCACTTGTTTCCAGGTATTTACAGGAAAACCTGAAGCACTAACAGATCTAAAATTAACGCCATCATAACACGCCGCAAACATACTGTTGGTACTTTCATTGTATCTAAATACAAACGGATACCTTGATTCATTGTTTAGGTTCCATTTTTCTAATAATTCTGCTTCACCTGCGTTTACTTGTCCGTTTGAAGGTCTAAACCAAATTTCAACCGAATATTGTTGGGTGTTTGTAAAATTTGTAACTCCGTTAACCGATGGGATAGTAGCGTATTGATTGGTTCCGTTAAATGAAAAACCAGTTGCTGCGTTGTAGGCTGGTGCGTTGTACAAGGTTGCTGTTGTGCCATTACCCGCTAAATCATTGATGGCATTACCCGATCCGCTGTAACTTTCGGTCATGGCAGGATTATAATATAGGGTTAGGTTACTGGTGGTAATATCTAGTGGTTTTAAGAGTAATCCCAAACGCATGGTAATATGACCACCTGAATTCCATTCCACAGGAAGTATCTTTACCGCTTTTGCAAAAACGGGTGTGGGGAACAAGACACGCACATCATCAGTTGAGTTAGTGTTTAAAATGGCATTACTGAGTACGCGAGTCCAAGGTGCCGCACCGTTAGGACTTGTTTCAATATGCGCTTTAGTTACCCATTGCCCGCCGTTATTGGCTCTACCTTGGGTTACGATTCCTTTTATTGTGGTTGGCGCATCATAACTTAATGTAATGAATTGATTGGCATCGTTGGCAGCAGCCGCCCAACCTAATGTGGTGTTGTTTAGCCACGGGGTATAGTGAAGTTGGCCAAAAGTGTTTTCACTATTCCAGGCACTTGAAATACTCCAATAGGTAGGGTTTGCATTGGTTGCAGGGCTGTGTAGGGTATAATCAAACTCGTCTTTTCGGGCTAAATACTCTTGCAGGATATCCACATCGCTTAATGGTAAATTGTACAATTTGAATTGCGCCAAATTAAATTTACCATAAGCACCAGCACCAATAGCTGTTATAGATTGTGCACCTATTCCATAAAATTGTCCTGCTGGAGGAAGCGTTCTATCATTGGCTTGGGTTCCTTGTAAAATACCATTCAGGTAGGCTTTAACCGAAGTACCGTTATAAACCATCGCAATGTGGTACCATCTGTTTAAGGCTATCTGACTTGAAGACAACACCGTACTATTCCAAACTTTGTATTTTATTGATCCATCTACTAATTCGATATTACTTGTGAAAAAACCTGAATTAAGTGTTTGCGATTCGTGTTCACTTACAATCACGCCATTTGATGCAGTAGGATACACCCAAAGACTCATGGTAAAGCTTTTTTGTGCGCTTGCGTTTGCCGATTTAAAAAAGGGTCTTAGATTGGGCGTCATGACGTATTGGTTTACTCCATCTAGTGAAACAAAACCTAAAGAATTCATGAAAATGGGTGCATTAATAACTGATGCGTTTCCAGAAGCGGCTATACTGGTTACAACTGAATTGCCACGAGTGAAACTAGCTGGTTTTGAAAAATCGTAATTGACTACCAAACTATTTTTTGGAAGCATGGATTGTTGAATGGGCAGGCCTATTTGACCTAATGCAGTATATTGAATGAATAAAATGGCTAGGTATTGAAATCCTTTCATTTTAATTGCTCATTTCGCCAGAAACAATGATGTTGTTGCTACCCATGTGCAGGATACTCACAATAGCGTATTGACTGGCTGTTTTATTAAAATTGCCTCTGTTGAAATAGGTTCCCGTAAACGTAATTTGCCCGGCACCCATTTGCACTACGGTACAATTGAATCCGGCAGGTAAACCGCTAGGAATGGTAATGGTTATGGCTGAAGCACTTGTAGATTGTATTACTTTTCCGTTGTCTGCAGGTAATAAGGTATATGTAGCAGCAGAAACGGTTGCTATATTTGCCGAAAATCCTGATATGGATGAGGTATCTGAATTACCACCGGTAAGGGCTCCTGTGGTGGAAACATTTCCAGCGGTGTAGCTAATGTTGTTACTTGATCTGATCCAATCGGAATTTAATCGTGTCCAAGATGGGGTAGTTGTACTACTGTTATTGACATAAAAACCTACTACATCATCGGTTTGATAGACTAATAATCCGTTTGCTGCGGCTGCGAGTGTGATGCTTTCGCGCTGCGCTTTGGTCATTCGGGGAATTAATAAGCCTTTATCGGTTGACGCGATTTCTAATTTTGCTGCCGCATTTGGAGTCGAAGTACCGATGCCTGTTTGTGCATTCGAGTACCAACAAGCACCTATCAAACTAAAAATTATAAACCACTTTTTCATCAAAAAGGATGTTAATTAATTTTCAAAGATAATTTTTTTTTAAGTTTTATCAAAAATTTTGTTTGGAGGTTGTGTGTTGTCGGTTGTCAGTGGTCAGTGTGGAGTGGTCAGTGGTCGGTGGTCAGTTGTCTGTTGTCAGTTGTCTATTGTCAGTGTTCAGTGGTCGGTGTTCAGTTTATTTTTACAACATATTTTGTTTTATTATGCGTTCCTACACATTTTAATAGTTGTAACTCAATTCCTTTTTTTAAATCTCTACTAGCTGTAGCGGATGATATATCTTTGAAGGTATTCATGTACTCTTTACGTGTAAATTGTTTTACACCAAGGGTTATGAAGTATTCTAGTCGGTCAACATCTTTTAAAATTCTATGGTTGTAATTGAGTAAGTTCTCTAATGATTTGTTAATTACGTCAAGCATATATTCTATGAAAATTGTTGATTTTCCATTTTTATCGCTGAGCGAAAGTGCCTTGTAATATTCTTCTTGTGTTTGACTAATTAAAGTCTCAAAAGGTAAAAATTCAAATACAGGATATTCGCTGCGTAAAATCAAAGTTTGCCACAATCTTCCCATTCTTCCATTGCCATCTAAAAAGGGATGTATGAATTCCATTTCGTAATGAAAAACACAACTTTTAATTACGGTGAGTTCTTCTGGGTCGTTCAAATACTCAAACAAATCCTTCATGAGAAATGGAACATTTTCAGCAGGTGGCGCTATGTGTTCCACTTTATCTCCTTTGACTATTCCAACGCCTTTGGTTCTGTATTTTCCAGCACTATCTATTAAGCCATTCATGAGTAAATGGTGTGCTTTTAAAAAGCTTTTCTCAGCATTAAATTTAAACGCTTCTAGTAGTTCATATACTTTGATTGCGTTTAGTACTTCTGCTACATCTTTTTTCGGACCAATAATCCTTTTATTTTCTATTAAGGCAGTGATTTGCTCTTCCGTTAGTGTATTACCTTCTATTTGTAAAGAGGAATGGATGGTTTTTATTCTATTCTGCTTTCTTAATTGAGGGGATTGCTTATTAAGGTAATTGGCATTTACTTCACCCAATTTTTCAGCAATTGAAGTAATTAATTTTAATATGGTAGGCGTTATGTCATAGGGTGGTTTCATTGATAGTATCATTTGATAGTATCAAAAGTAATTTTTTAAAATGGAATGTGCAAGTTTTTTTTAGAGGAGTTGGGAGTGGGGAGTGGGGAGATGGGAGTTGGGAGATGAGAGTGGGGAGTTGGGAGATGGGAGTTGGGAGATGGGAGTTGGGAGTGGTCTTTTATCTGTTGTCTGTTATCTGTTGTCAGTGGTCAGTTGGGAGGGAAAAGGGAGATGGGAGATGGGAGATGGGAGTTGGGAGTGAAAAAAAAGTAAAAAGTAAAAAGTAAAAAGTGTTCAGTGTTACGAAATATGAGTTAAGATTGTTTACTCGACAATGACCCATTTTTTATCACTATTGAGGTGGAAGGAACCCAGGTGTTCTCTGGAACATTCAAAGGGTGCGATTAATGATAAAAAGTTGATTCCGTCTGCTCCACGATAGAGGTGGTATATTTCACCAATAACGGGCTCAAAGGCGAATTTTGCACTGTACACTAATTCGTTGTATTCATACTCTTTCATTAATTTATCGTATTGAATCTTGAGTTCGTTGAACTTATTTTCAAATTCTTTATTAACACTTCTAATGCCTCTACTTTTAAAAGCTACAACATCTTCAATTTGAATTACAGGAGCACCAACACTGGTGGCATAACTCATCAGGCTTGCGTTGTAACCTTCTGTTTCAGAATACACAACATTATCTGGTTTTTTAGATTCCATGAACTTACCTTTTAGAAATTTTATTGTTGGTGATGGCGCGCTGTCTAGTACATTTGAATCGGTCGATATCGGCACTGCGTTTAGCGCTGTGTTTGGTTTTGCAATTTTCTACACGGGTGCGCCACAATTTATAACTGCTCCATTTAAGCTCTTTTTTCATCAGCGCTTTCACGTCGGCTTCTACTAAACCAAACTGGAAAGTAATGGCATCAAAGGGCGTACGGTCTTCCCATGCCATCTCAATGATTCTATCGATTTGGATTTCGGTTAGGGGTTCGTTGGTATTGGGTGCGCTGATGATGGGCTTCACTTTGTTTATTGTTTGTAATAAATAATTAAACAAAAGTACATATAATTTTGGAATAAAAAAAGTTTTGGAAAAGGATTATGTGATGGTAGTGGTCAGTTTTCAGTGTTCAGTGTTCAGTTGTCAGTGTTCAGTTTTCAGTTTTCAGTTGTCAGTTTTCAGTTGTCAGTTTTCAGTTGTCAGTTTTCAGTTGTCAGTGGTCAGTTGTTAGTGTGGAGTATTCAGTTGTCAGTGGTCAGTTTTCAGTGTTTAGTTTTCAGTGTTCAGTTGTAAGTGGGGGAGTTTAGACTAATATTCTTTTATGAACTTGAACTTATTTCTGCGCCATCTAACTTAAACTAACTTATATGACTTATATGTTTTAAAATTGATTTTGAACAAGGAATGATGAACAAGGAATAACGAATATTGAAGGAGAAAAAGGATAATTGTTAATGGGTGATGGGACCCAGTAATTGAAATTAAACAGTTGTTAAATATCTCATTTTCAATTAATTCTTTTATATTTTTATTATATTTAAAAATTAAATTCAATTCAATGAACAACTACAATAGTAACATCACACCAAAGAGAGCAGATAAATATTTGATTAATGGGGAAATTAAAACTTGGAACGGAGCCTTTAATCAAGTGTATTCAACTATATCAACTACTGAAAAGTACGCACCTACTTTATTGGGTGAAGTTCCTGATTTAACTGAAAAGGAAGGATTAGAAGCGGTTGAAGCAGCTAATAATGCTTTTGATAATGGTCAAGGAATTTGGCCTACTATGAAAGTTAGTGACAGAATAAAATGTGTAGAAAACTTTGCGCACCAAATGAAAGCAACTCGGACAGAGGTGGTGCACTATTTGATGTGGGAAATTGGAAAATCATTGCCCGATAGTGAAAAAGAATTTGACAGAACGGTCGATTACATTTTTGAAACTATTAAAAGTTATAAAGAATTAAATGCCAGAAACGCTCATTTTTCAAATGTTCAAGGTATTAATGCAATGATTCGCAGAAGTCCGCTAGGCGTAGTTTTATGTTTAGGTCCTTACAATTACCCATTAAATGAAACCTTTACCTTGCTTATTCCGGCACTTATTATGGGAAATACGGTGGTATTCAAACCTGCAAAATTAGGAGTGTTACTTATTGAACCTTTACTAGAAATTTTTAATCAATCATTTCCAAAAGGAGTCATCAATATTGTTTTTGGTCGTGGAAGGGAATTAGCTGCACCAGTAATGAAATCTGGATTGGTTAGCGTATTATCATTAATTGGTAATAGCAAAGCTGCAGTGGCACTTCAAGATTTACATCCAAATAAAAATAGATTACGTTTAATTTTAGGTTTAGAAGCTAAAAATCCTGCTATTATTTTAGCGGATGCCAATATGGATTTAACAGTTTCAGAATGCATATCGGGAAGTTTATCATTCAATGGGCAACGCTGTACTGCTTTGAAATTAATTTATGTGCATGAAGCGGTAAAAGACGAATTTTTAGAAAAGTTCTGCGAAAAAGTCGACAATCTAGTTTATGGAAATCCGTGGGAAAAAGACGTGTTTTTAACGCCACTACCCGAAAAAGAAAAACCTCAATACATTAAAGAATTAATAGAGGATGCCTTACAAAAAGGAGCTAAAATAATGAATGCTAAAGGAGGAGTTGTTACCGACAATTTTATTTATCCTGCCGTAATTTATCCTGTTGATGCTAGTATGCGTCTTTTCCATGAAGAGCAATTTGGTCCCGTAGTGCCTATAATCGCATTTAAAGATACAGCCACACCTTTGCAAAACATGTCAGAATCTAATTATGGACAACAAGTGAGTTTGTTTGGAAAAAACAGCGAAGTTATAGCGCCACTAATTGATGCTTTAATTAATTTGGTATGTAGAGTCAATTTAAACAGTTCGTGTCAGAGAGGTCCTGATGTATTTCCTTTTACCGGAAGAAAAGACTCTGCTGTAGGAACCTTAAGTATTCATGATGCGTTGCGTTCTTTTTCGATACGAACATTTGTAGCATCTAAAGACAATACCTACAACAATGAAATTTTACAAGAGTTACTAGATAGTAAAAAATGTAACTTTATCAACACCGACTATATTTTATAAACAGTCTGAAACACAAAAAAACATGAGATTCTATAACTCATGTTTTTTTTATGCTTACTACATATGTATTTTAGAGAGCGATTTGAAGCTTATTTCTTCTTAATCTCTTCCTTGATGTCTACTTTAGGATAATTTTCTTCCTTTTGCTTTTTACCCGAATAATAAATATTCCAAATGGTTAAATAAACATACGCAAGAAAAATAATTCCACCTATGATAAAAAAGCCTATACTCATGTCGTTCTTCTTTGACGGATTGCTATTGCGAATAATAAAATGGTTCCTGGCCAGTGTGCAGAATACAGGGCTTCATCATAATTTCCGAATAAAGCCAATGAAATTGAATACAACATGCAAATGAAGGCTAGAATAATGGGATACCATTTCAAAATAAATAATTTCATACTTTTTTTATTAATTAATTTTTTAATAATAGCATAAAACTACTAAAATTATTTTAAATATTCAAAGAATACCCAAAAAGTTTACATAATATTAATTTTCAATTCATAAAATGGAAGGGAATATATGCTGAAAAAATATAATTGAATACCAACCATAACCATCTCTTTGATCTAAGCGTAATAAAAGACTTCTCGTTTCAATGCGCTACATGAAATGACGGAGGAGGGGGAAATCAAAAATGGAACGGTTTTTGTAAATTTGAATGAAACTAAAAGATATGAAATATATAATAATTCTTGCGTTTGTATGTGTAAGTAGCTTTGCAAATGCTCAAAAAGTGTTTAGTACGCAATATAGTAACCAAGCAGAAATTAAAGTCTTTGTGGTGAAATATGAAAACCAAGCAGACTTAAAAGTCTTTAAGGTGAAGTATGAAAACCAAGTGGGTGAGAATAACGGTAAGTGGTTTTTTTCTACATATGAAAACCAGGCGAAAAAGAAACTCTATTTTGTGGATTATGAAAATCAAGCGGATTTGAAAATTTTCTTTGTAGCCTATGAAAATCAAGCAGGTTGGAGAAACAATGAAAAGAAGTATTTGATGTATTAGAGGTTTAGATAATTGATGATGGATAATTGACAATTGATAATTGATGATGGATAATGGATAATGATAATGTGAGTTATCAGTGGTCTGTTAACAGCATAGTGCTTAT
>Ga0247722_10001665_pt1 | contig 12121 bp, 27 predicted proteins | sample MSEWelMarce3H_FC_FD_189094 | JGI IMG/M metagenome (GOLD analysis project Ga0247722, IMG submission 189094) | Subsurface sediment microbial communities from gas well in West Virginia, United States - MSEEL Well Study Marcellus 3H_FC | ecosystem: Environmental > Terrestrial > Deep subsurface >... | reverse complement strand
ATCTAAAATCTCTAATATATTCTTTGAGATCTAAATCATTTTTCGGGTTGAAATCAATTGAATTTAGTATTATATTCATAGATTCTGTTATTTTATCAAGTTCTTCCATTATATCATAATTAAATGATTTAGCTGATTTTGATAATTCATAAAATTGAATATAGTTATATAATAGGTGCTCAATATAAATTTTTATTTCTTCTGTTTTTTCTTCTGTTTTATCCATATGTACTAATCATAGTAGTCAGGACAGGATTCGAACCTGTGTGAGAGTTTATTTACTATTTGGTCGGCCTAAGCTCCTTGTCTCAATCTTATCTCTCTCCCTTGCGAGGATAGCGTCTCTCCAATTCCGCCACCTGACTATGTAACATATATTGCTTTAGTGATTTTTGTTTATACTTTAGAACACTCGGAATATGTCAGTCCACTATTAAACTCTGTAGTCAGGACAGGATTCGAACCTGCAATCCTTACTATACGTAAGGTGAGTTAACGTTACTCATCACCTGACTGTTGAGGTTGAGAACCTCTGTGTTGTGTAGTAAGGTCAGCCACGGGCTTTTTTATCCTACAATTTTTAGACCTATCGTTCAAATTACAGCATGTTGTGTAACCGACTATTCCTTTCTCAAAGGGAACAACACTATATTATCCAACGACATATATGAAATCATACATATCCATATTCTTTTTATTTACCTTTAATGGTACAAACTTATGCGACTTATCTACATAGGCTACCGTATGAAGGATATCTTGATCTTCACCATCATAATCAACGGTCTGTACTATCTCAATCGCTCGGTAGTTATTAGCCAATAGTTTATCTATTGCTTCTTGTTTAGTTACTTTAATCATAGATATATTATTTAGGTTTAAAGACTATTAATAGTTTTATTTGATAATACCCATTGCGTGTAAGATAGGTGTCATGATCATTGCTAGTATAAGTGCAGATGCAGGTATTACGAATAATGTATAAATAAGTATCATATCTCTTCTGTATATAGATTCTATCTTCTTAGGTTGATCTAATAGTTCTAATCCTACTTCACGATCTATCAAGAAAAGATATTTCTCTTTACCATCTGCTTCTATACGATACATTGCTGGTAGCATTACATTGGAGTCCCAGTCGTGATGTGAACCCAATTTATAATTTACTTTTTGCATAAGTGTTTTGTTTAGGTGATTGTTTAACAAATATAAGAATAAAAATTGATCATGCAAGGACCAGGTGCAAAAAAACATACAGAATTTTGCACCTCATCTAAATACCAAGTTGATTTAATTTATATTCTCTTCTAAATGGTATTAGATCAATCTCTATATAATCATCCCAATCTGGATAATTATCCTTCTCTGAATGATTTCTTAGATACATTCCACTTCCTCTCTTATCTTCTATATCTAATAGTATATAACACTTGTCGTCATTTATATGTTTAGTGAAATATACAAATAAATCACCTTCCTCATTTAAAAAAACATTATGAGGTTCATATCTTTCTAGTAAGAAGTTCCATAGCGATTTTAATTCATGATCATATACTAACATACAATATGAACCAGGTTCTTTTATTACAGAAGAGATTGCTTCACCACTTAAAATACTCATATTCCCAATTCTTTAAGTTTCTCTTCTCTGATCTTCTGCAGTGGCTTGAAGAACTTTTTCTTTATCCAAGTGAGCCTATCACGATCATCTTTGATACAATATGTATCACCATATTCTAATGGACCACCATATACGTCGTAGTTGCGTTCCAGTTCATAGATCTTACCAACAGTTAATGAATAATCATAAACACCTTGTACATCTATACACACCAGTTTCGTTTTAATCAAGATCTGTTTCATCATCAATTCTATCCAGTATTCTAATTACTTGTTCTGGATCTTCCAGATCTGCTATACCTACATTTAAAGATACGGTTAAAGCATCTTTAATAATTTCTAATTCTTCTAATGTGAATTTCATAACTATTTATTTTTTAAACATATGATAATGGTCTTAGAGTTTTCAAATACTTAATAAGTGATGATTTTATACTTAGATATGGGAATATATTCTTTAAGTCTGAAATCTTTTGAATATTATCATCCAACTCTTGTTTATTTCTATATGTATATGATACTATATGGTATTTACCTTCTCTACGTATATCTTCTGACTTTTCGTTTTTATCCTCCCATTCAACAAATATCTTTGAATATTCGTTAGTATGTTGTATAGATAATTCTGGCTTACAATATTTAATTTCTATACTCTTATGAGTTTCACCTTTTTTAATTTTAAGTCTTCGTTTTCTAGATGATGCCATTCTGGTAGTTTTATTTTTTTAGCATATATTTATTTACATAGTAATCTTTATAATTTATCATAAAAACTAAAATACTGGTATGTGAATCTTCTATATTGATATTATCAAGTATAAAATCTAATTCTGCGTTCAATTCATCCCCGCTAATACTTGATAAGAACTCAGATACGATCTTAACCTCATCTTCATTCAATTTCTTTTGCAGTCTTGCAGAGGTCATTTCTTCACCATTCTCAATTCGTGTTGCTTTGTTATGTAAAGCAATAGCATCCTCTTTAATCTCTTGATATGTCATATTTTTAGGTTTTTAATTATTTAGGTCCGGTATCTCTACCGTTGGGTTTAACAATAAAAGGTATTGCTATAAGCATAGCTATACCAAAGACGCAAAGCGTTATTCCGAATCCGATTACTATATTTTCCATCTTGTTTTGTTTTAGGTTGATTTATTATTTTAAACAAATATACAGAATATTTTTATATTCCTATACTCTTTAGTTTATAATCTCTCATTTTTTCTATATCTAATTCGAATACATAGTGATAGTCCATAAACTCGTAACCATCTTCTCTTTCTATGGTTATCGAACCTGGTTCTGGAGATCCAGTATAAGGACATATAGAAGGCTCTATCATATCGATTATTTGACCTCTATGTGATCTGTATTTGACGAAGTCTCCAATATTTAGTTTGTTCATCTTAGAATGGTATTAATCTTTATATCTCTAATTTCAGCAGATGTTAAAGCCTCATCTCTTTGGAGTACATAATCTAATATTAGTTTTTCTTCTGCTGTTGCAAGACGAGTTGTTCTATTCCACACAGAAGTACCTTCACCTAAAGTCCATGGGTAAGTGTTGACACCATCTGATTTTCTAATGAATACAACACTATTTTTGTGCCAATGATTATTCATATTAGAGAAGCTTTGGCAATCTACTATAATGTCGAATACATTTTGTGTTGATGTAGGTCTAAATATACTAAAACCTTGCGTACCATCAACTCTGGTTGAGGTTACGTGGTATGTTTCTCCTTTTTTAAACTCTCTATCCATTTTATAAACCCAGTTCTTTCAGTCTCTCCATTCGGTATTCTTCCAGTGATATAAAGCAATCATTCTCGATTAGTTCTTCCACCCCATCATCACAGACCACATAAACAAACCCTTCATACTCACTATCTGTAATAGAATACTCTTTACCTATGGTCATATACTCTTCATCTACAAAATCACTATTATTGATTCTTATGCATATTGCTTTTCTAATCATATACCCAGTTCTCTTAATCAAACTTTATTTTTATGGAACCATTCTTCTAATGTCAATACACATTCATCTACGAAGTCAGGACAGGACTCGAACCTGTATGAAGAAATGCCAATTTTAATGAGATTTGAACTCCTTTTCCTCTTTAAGCGTCTACCATTCCGCCACCTGACTACCAACAGTTATATGTAACAATTATTTTCTTACATCTTATTTTTTATTTGTTTAACATGTAAGTAAAGTCGAATTCGTCTTCTTGTTTCTTTTTCCAAAACTCTGGTAAAGATGCTACATATTTTTTGATGTAAAGATTTTGTTCTTCCAAAACTTCTTCTTGTCTTATTCTTACTATTTCTGATAAAATATCTCTGAACTGTTTAACAACCTCGTTGTTTTTTGGTAGGATCACCATACTAAATAAACTATAAGACCAATACTTATGACCTGCAGTGTACAAAAACCCGTTCCCTTTGTTTATGTAAACGTCTTCACAGAGGCTAAAACCATTTAAGGTTTTATCAACAAGTTTGTTAACAATTCGTCGGGGTGTATTAGTACCATTTTCCCATCGAAATTTTAAAAATAACATTTGGTGTGTTTCTGCTTTATCGCCACTAAGTTCTAATATTCTATGACCATCTAGGTGATCTTGAAAAATAAATGGTACGTTTGCTTTAACCATTTCTTGCATAAAAGTTGTTATATTCATGTTATTTCTTTTTATCTACAACGAAATCATCTGACAAATCGTTCATACACCAAGCTCATTTAACTTTTGATCTCTTATGATTCTTTTAAAGCTCTCGTATATCATCTCATACCTTTCTTTATTAGAACCTAATCTATCAAAACTTTCAACATCAACCCAAATAACATCCCAGTATCTATTAAAGTCATGTAAAGTTTCTATTCTAATATGTTTGGAACTTCCATCAGCATTCCAAACTTTTGGTCTGCCATCTTCTTCATATCTTACACTTACAATACTTAGCTTATTTTCTAAATCTCTAACGTTTATTGTAATGGAACCCGGCATTGCCTTAGAAGTTCTTATTATATCTATGTTAAATTGCTCACCAGTTCTTTTTAGTATAGCCTTAACTTTTATCATATTCCAATTTCATTTAATTGTTTCTCTCTCCATTCTTCCAATGTCCAGAACCATGTGTTTATATAATCACATCCTCTTTTTATCTTTTTAGAATAGGAATACTTGTTATCATAACCAAATACATCTTTTTTTATGAATAATATACTATTATCTAATTCTAAGCCGGTGTATTGTTCACCTTTTTTGAATCCATTATGTCTCACTTTACAGATGAATATCTTTTTCATATTCCTAATTCCGATAGTTTTTCTTCTCTAATCTCTTCCAGAGTCTTGAACCTTCCCATCGAGTAGTCGATTTTGAGCCCATTGTCGTTATCGATGGCAATAAAATATTTAAAAAATGATGCACCATTGTATTCCGTTTCTCTAGATTTAATACCTTCTACCGTATATCTTCTGCCGTTTGTCAGTGCGTGTTCGATCCCTTCCGCGTGAACACAGACCACTATGTCTCCTACTTTAATATCTTTCATATGTCTTAGTATTGATTTAATAAAACTATATACCAATTTCTCTTAATTTATCTTCTCTGAATTTTTGTAAACGATTATTATACCATCCTAAAATTTCATCATAAAGTCTTTCACCTTCATAAACATATCTGGTTCCAGTTGAAATATAATCAGAACCATTTATTTTTACACAGTTTGCCAATACTTGAATCATTGGGTCTCCCACCACCATTCTTTTTGATATGGTTTGTTTTGCAAATTCTATATGATTTACTTTTGTATATTCGGATCTATGTCTATCAAACTTTTTTATAAGAGCACAAAGTTCATTAGACTCATCATTGTTGCAAACCCATTTCATATTCCAATTTCTTTTAGTCTTTCCGCACGTATGTCGTCTAGTCTTTTGAATAGTTTTGCATCGTACCAGGCGCCTTTCGTTCTCCCGTCGGTCACTGCATAGTATGTAATGCCAGTGGTGGTAGATACCGTTACTTCGGTGACAATCAACCTATCACCGATATTGTATCGTGGAATTGAATCGCTACCGGCGGTACTGCCTACGTATACTACTATAAAACCTGTCTCATTCATATTCCAAGTTTGGTTATCTTATCGTGTCTCTTTCCCACTACATCCAGGTACCCTTCTTCTTTCATTATCTCACCTACGAGTTCTCGCTTTCTCTTACGTTCTTCTTTTTCTGCTATCTCGTCTTTGTATCTGGTATCCAGGTGTTGCTTTATGTTCTCCATAAATTTTCCATTTTCTAGACCAAAAGTGGCTATTTCTAAACAAGAAAAGAAACCTTGTTTCACCAGTGATCCTTTCATATCTTTCTCGTCTATGATTAGTTCGAACTCTCCCATAGTAGAGTGATACAGTCTCTTTCTCTTTTTAAAGGAAACCAGGAAGAATGCGGTGAAGATTGTTATTCCACTATCTTCAAAGAGTTTGTTTATCAGTGCGCCTATAATACTAAAAATAAAAGTCATTATGATTCCTATAAGGTTCATTACTATAACTTTATCAATCGTAGCTTCAAATTTATCTGCGTGTGTCATTAAGTATATTATGCCATAAAGAGGTGCCATAACGAATGCTAATCCAAGTACGGTAAATATTATTCTTTTTAAGTGTCTCATTTTATAATGTTTTAATTTATTTCTTACTTCTAGCTATTTCATCTATATAATCTATAATAGATTCTGCAAGAGATCCGAATTCGTCTCTATTTAAATCTATTTCAGCTTTGTTTAACAAAGTTATTATTTCATTCTCAATTATTTGAGTCTTATTCGGGGTTTCCATGGTCTCTATCGTTTTTAGTTTTATAAAGTTACTTAAAAAATTTAATATATAATAAAAAATAAAATAAAAAAATTATGGCACAATCAAAAATTGGATGGAGACCTTATGTTAATCTATCTATTACAGCATCATCGCTATGGAATAGTATCTATTCTGTATACAATGCAGATGCTATCGGTTCATCATCGTTAAATACATCGTTAGTTGCTGCGTACAATGGTGAATCAAATACAAACGATTCAAAAGGTACAAATAATGGAACTGCGGTTGGTGGTGTAACTTATCCTGCTGGTAAAATTGGAACTGCGTTTCAGTTTAATGGTACGAATGCTTATGTTAGTTTACCAAATACCTCTGGGCAATTTAATTTTGATGGTGATTTTACTATATCTGTATGGTTTAGAAGTAGTAACTTATCGGCTTCAAGATATTTCATGACTAATGACCAAGATAATGGTACTACTTGGGGTTATGGTTGGTCGTTCTTTTGGTCAGGTTCTCTTGGATTTACATTTCAGCTAAGCAATGGTAGTGCAACTAATCGAGCTAATTTTCTAGGTGGATATGGAGCTAATACTTGGTATCATGTGGTTGCAGTAAGAACAATGGGACAAAAACATAAAATATATGTAAATGGTGTGGACACTCCAGCTACACAATTTGGAAGTGTAAATACTACTGCTGGTTATATTGCAAATCAAAAAATGGAATTAGCTGGTATATCACGTCTTAATTTATTTGCGTTATGTGATCTTGATGGTGTTAATATGTGGAACAAAGCATTAACAGCATCCGAAATCACCGAACTATACAACTCAGGTAACGGTGCACAATACATTGGTGATAATTTCTATAAACCAACAACAAATGATGCCTTAAACACAAATAACGGAACAGCACAAGGTGGATTAACTTATGGTGTTGGTAAAGTTGGAACTGCGTTTCAATTTAATGGTACCAATGCTTATGTGAACATGGGTGATGTAATGGATGTTGGAACAAGTAGTTGGTCTTATTCATTTTGGTTTAATGCAAATATTTTGACAACTGGAAACTATATGTCTTTATTCTCCAAGTCAATTGCGGCTTCTTCGGTTGGTAGAGTGTGGTGTGTTACGTATGGAAATAAACTACAATTCAATTTCTCTCCAATTTTGGGTTCAGTGATTTCGATTGAAACAAATACAACATTTAGCACAAGTACATGGTACAATATTACATTGATATTTGATAGAGCAGATAAAATGAAGATATACTCAAATGGTAATTTATTAGCTGTGACATCACTAGAGGCCGTAAATAATTTAACACCATATACATCTACTAATTACAACACAAATCACCCATTTAGAATTGGTTCTTATACCTCCGCTGATAACACAACACCATCAGCATTATTCAATGGTAAAATTGATGCATTCAACGTATGGAATCGTGTATTAACCACATCCGAAATTACTGAACTATACAACTCAGGTAACGGTAAACAATATGTATCATCTTTAGATTCGGACGCTCAAGCATTCATCGCATCAGCCGCAATCACTGTGGCAACACAACAAACGGCAATTAACACGTTGGTAACCGATTTAAAAGCTGCTAACATTTGGACAAAAATGAAAGCAATCTATCCATTCGTTGGTGGTACACCTGCTCAACACAGATTTAACCTTAAATCACCAGGTACAACTGCGGCTGATTTCTACTTGGATTTCATTGGTGGTGGTGTTCACAGTGCCAATGGGTATCAACCAAATGGTACTACAGCATATGCTGATACTAAATTAATCCCATCATCTGCATTAAATTTAAACAGCACACACTTATCGGTGTATTTAACCACTGCTGGTGGTGGTGGTGATTATTTTGATATGGGTGTTGAAGATAATTCATATAACAACAGATTATTTACAAAGGTACATGGAAGTGGAATTCAGATTATGAATAACTCATACCTCATAGATTATGCTGATGCTACTTTTACTAATTCCACAATCGTTGGTCATTATATTAATAATAGGACTTCAAGTAATGTTATTAATGCATTTAAAAATAATACTAAGGTACTTAATGATACCGCTAAAATATCTCAGGGATTATCGGTACGTCCATTATATATAGCAGCTCATAACTTTGCTGGTTCACCATCATTCCTTTCACCACGTAGACAAGCATTCGCATCAATCGGAAATGGTTTAACAGATGCAGAAGCATTAGCATTCTACACAGCAGTACAAAAATACCAAACAACACTTGGTCGTCAAGTATAATAATAACTAAAAATAAAAAATAAAATATAAAAATGAAAGTAAGACAATTAACAACAGAACAAAAAGACCTACTAATCGGTCAAATGTGGAATAACCAAACATTCTTCAACCCAACATTAGACGCAAACGAAAACTGGTTCATCTCAAATGAAGAAGTAAACGGATGTGAAAAAGAAGAATTCGCTTGGGTTAAAGAATTAACTGAGATTGACTACAACCCAGTTGTAACAGAGTTCCCAATTTAATCCATAAACATTTATGTAAATCCCCATCTAATAAGGTGGGGATTTTCTATTTTATAATCTACCTCATCAACTACTGGTGGTTCCATAGTATGTCTAGTTTGAATATGTTTCTTATTTTTCCCATCCTTCTATATCTTGGAATATGTTTAAGATTGAATACCTTCTTATTGAGATAACCTCCTCCAATTATTGGGTATACTGTCTTAATCTTTCCCCATAGGCCGCTTTCTCTTAAATTTTTCTCTAAATTGTCGAGAGCCATTCTCTCTGTTTTCGATTTCATTTGATAAAAGGATTTAGTTTTAGATTTATACAAAAGTATGGAACTTTAATTAATAAAACAAGAGAGTAATATAAAAATAATATATATTTTGTTGATTGATAAAGACACTCGCATAAATAAGACTTTTCGGAGCATATATAAGACGGGACAATGTTGGAGATTGATCAGCAAATGGGAGGCTGAATAAAAAGCGAAATTAGAGGTTTAGAAAGGTTTTATATTAAAGTTGATAATATTATATAATTGAGTTAGTAAATTTTATTAGGATTAATTAAAAAGCAAATGAGTGGCAAATGATCGGTTCGATGAGGTTTAAATACATGATCACAATCGAGTGATTTATTATTTTGGGTTCCTAATTTAGGTGTCCCTATATAATTATGCTTTTAAATATTCAAATAATATTTGAGTACATAATTTCAATAAAATAAATTAATTTTTTTATTGAACTTCTAAAAACTCTTTATTTTAAAGGTTTTTTTTTAAATTATCTTTTATTTTTAATATATAAAATATAAAAATAAAGGGGTGAATTATGAAAAAACTGAAAATGGTAATATATTTTATATTATTGATGCATATATTAAGTTATTGTGAATCTCGTTCTGTTGAAATACATGATAAATCACCTCACGGATTTTATACCAATGATACTTTGTGTCGCAAGGCGGATAATGTCTATACGATAAGACATCTATAATTATATTCAATCTTCTCCGAAGAGAAGTCAGGACAGGATTCGAACCTGCATATCTGGTACCCATTTTTACCGTTAGGTGTTTAAACCCACTGACCAGTGCTTTTGCCATTACGCCACCTGACTAAGTATCTGTATTCTAATTTATCATTATTCCAGTTTTCAATTGCTACGTCTTTATTGGTATTACTCATACCAATTCTTCCACAATTACAAGCAATCCATTGAGGAGTCGGATATATTGAAATTCTGTCATAATAAGGTCTTGCTCCACATTTACAACGTTTAACATATATACCTTTTAACTCTGGATCTTTGTTGTATCTTTCTATATCTGAGTTCATGATCTATTTGTTGTTATATAAATATTCAACCCAAGTCTTATTATAAGGATGTTCTACAATCCCTTCTGTAAGTGTTTCATTTTCTAATTTGATATCGTTGAAGATGAATCTACCAGTTTTGGTTTCGGAACCATTGAATGTGAAAGAATAGTTTCTTTTTCTGATGATTGCTTTGAAACCTTTCTTATTATAAGTTGCTTGTCTTTTAGCAACAGAAACGAATTGAACATCGCTATCACCATTTTTGATAATGAAACATTGTCCGAATTTACCTTTAACAACTATATCAGTTACGAAGTTTCCTTCTAGGTCATAAAGACATAATGTTTCAACCTCTTGGTTTAGTCTACCATTGTTCTTTACTTGCTCTATAAAGAGATCAAATTTTCTATTTATAGTTCTCATAGTTTCTTGCGTAACTTGATCAGAGATGCCACCTAAGATGGTATCATCTTGACAATCGAAGTATCTTCTCATACGATCTTCTTGGATCTCGTTGTATGGTTTAAGCGCATCTTCTCTTCTGATCTCTAATGCTGCAATTTTTTCTTCTACTGATGTTAAAGTCTCCATATGTGTTTTGTTTTGTTTTAACAAATATATGGAACTTTAATTGATCATGCAAGGACCAGGTTAAAAAAGATGCATTTTTTTGCACATGATCATATTCCGATCTCATCCAGTTTCTCATCTCTTACTCTAGCAACAGGACAAATTACAAATTTCGTAATAATTTGTCTTTTTCATATGTTAAGTATTTGTAAATTAATTATTAGTGTTGAGTTAGAGATATAATATAGTTAGATCACATTGAAACGCAATCTAACAAAGAATATTTATCATTGAAACGAAACATATTCTCAACCGTTAGCAGTAATTGTTTTTAAACTTACTGCATTTACTACATTTATGTACATCAATTCCAAATCTTATTCCTGCTCTATACCATTGGTGAGAACAACTACTGCTAACAAAGTATAAGCGTAATGCTTTCAGTTTTTCAAATAATCTTTTTATCATAATTTTAAGTTTTGTGTTTCTAATTAAATTCAGTGTAAGCACTACGCTTATACTCAACCGTTATAAGCCATTAAGAAAAACATCCCTTTGTTCAATAGTTGTCATCATCTTCTAAACTGATATTTATCGTAGGTGATGGTTTTCGTGATCCAACAGGTCCTTCTATTTTAAAAGAATTTTTTGATGTGTTAAAGTTTTCTTTTGATGTGTTAAATCTTTTTATATGTTTTAAATCTTTCATATATTAATTATTTTTTAGTATATATTAAAAATAGAATTAATTTTATTGTTCAAGAACGATATTAATTTTTATATTTCTAATTTCACCAGGTGTTAAAGCTTCACCTTTCTCAATTACATTATCTAGTATTAACTTCTCTTGCTCGGTTGCAATACGTGTTGGTCTCATATTAACAGAAATGGAATTACTTATACCCCAGGGGTATGTGCATAGCCCATCTGATTTTCTAATGAATAGTTTGTTGTCTTCGCCCCAGTGTTTATTCATATTAGTGAAAGTATTACATTTTATTAGACGATCATCACTTTCTTTTTGTGTGTAAGTGGGTCTGAATAAACCAAAAGAACCGTCATATGAGGTTACGTGGTATGTCTCTCCTTTTTTGAATTTTCTATTGGACATATTGTTTTTTGATTACAGATCTTTATAATTTTTTGATTTTTCATTATGTAACTTATTTATAATTAATGATTTACAAAAAGGTTCGTATATATAATAGTTATAAGCCATTTAACCTATCTCGCATCCAGACCATTTTATCATATT
>Ga0247722_10001663_pt1 | contig 12138 bp, 11 predicted proteins | sample MSEWelMarce3H_FC_FD_189094 | JGI IMG/M metagenome (GOLD analysis project Ga0247722, IMG submission 189094) | Subsurface sediment microbial communities from gas well in West Virginia, United States - MSEEL Well Study Marcellus 3H_FC | ecosystem: Environmental > Terrestrial > Deep subsurface >... | reverse complement strand
CAGGTTTTACAGGCTTTACAGGGGTCACAGGGGCTACAGCGGCCACAGGTTTTACTGGGGCTACAGGTTTTACTGGGCCCATAGGACCCACAGGGGCTACTGGGCCCACAGGGGCTATAGGGCCTCCTGGTAATATTTCAACTCTTACACCAAATACTACTGGGCTAATTCCACTGATGACTTCTTCCTCTCAAGCTGGTTTCACAATATCAGCAAGTTCCGAATTCACACCTGGTAATTTTCAATCGTGGAGAGCCTGCGATGGCAGTAGTTCAACCGATTGGGCTTCTCAAGGAAACTCGCTTCCTTTATTCTGGCAAATTCAGTGTCCATCTCCAGTTACAATTTGGAAGTTTGAGATTTCTCAGAGAGTAGGTGGTCCCGAGTATTTGGCGAATTTTACCTTTCAAGGAAGTGTCGATGGAACTTCGTGGACAACACTAGCATCCGTAACAGGAGGGTTGGTAAGTGTTGGTCTCCCCCCTAACGTAATGCCAGTAATTGTTAATGATCCAACATATACGCCATACAACTATTATCGTATTTCAGCTTCTTCTACAGTCGGACCCAATCCAGGATTTGCAATCTTTCAGATGTACTCTTATAACAATAATGGTGTGATAGCTGTCGGTGCTACAGGTCCCATAGGGACCACAGGTCCCATAGGGACCACAGGTCCAACAGGTCCCATAGGCCCAGTTAGTTTACCACCGGTTATATTTATTCCTGATAATACAACCAGTACATCATATACAATTGATTTATCTACCGTATCTCCCTCTACTCGATACGTAATCATAAATAATTCACAACTATCTAGTTTAACCATTGTTACACCCTTGTCACCAACGCTTCCAACAAATTATTATATATATTTGAAAAACTTAGGTTCAGTTGATCTAAATGTCTATCATGCACCTGGTAATGCTAATTCTACACTAATAAATTCAACTAATTCAAATCTATTAGGATCTGTTGTGTATAAACCAACTAATAATCAAAATACTGCTTTTCAATATATATATTGGAATGGAACTACTTTATACATGGTATAAGGAAGAAAATATTCTAATATTAGATGGCTGAATTCGTAGCCCTAGATCAGACACCTACAACAGAGCCTACAAGTTCAGGCCAACATCTTTTAATGAAAGACCAGTCAAAAATTAAGAAAGCGCTCCGACGTACAACTATTATAGTTAATTCAAGAGATCGTAGTATAATTAGAGAGCCTGATTCAAATTCATTCAGAATTAAATTAAGGCGACCTTTAACCAATGTCTTTAGCATCGAACTCGTTAATGGTTGTTTACCTGGATTTTTCTTTAACATAAATACTGGATGGAATACCTTTACTTTTGTGGAGGGTAGTAAGCCCTACACGATTACTCTTACACCTGGACTTTACACAGATGCTACCTTACTTGTTGAATTTCAGACACAGCTAAATGCTATCCTCGGTAAACGTAATACATATACTGTTGCACAAAATCCTATTACTAGGCGTATTCAAATTACAAGCACAAATGTAATTTCATATAAAATTTTATTTTATAGCGGTGAAACTCATGATCAATTGGATTATAATACGGGATCTATTCTATCTATAAACACTCCTGCAAGACTTTTGGGATTTGGTTTACAAGATTATTCTTCTGATTCAACAGGTACCTTGAAAGGTATCTTACCAATGGATATTAATAATTTTTTGAATCGTGTCCATTTACATCTGGAATCAGATGGACGTAACCTGTCTCGCATGGAAGTTGGATCAGGAGGACAAGATTGTTTTCATATTTTCTATATAACTCCTGGTACTCAGGACTATGTTTTTTTGAATAAAGAAACAACTCAGTGTATTTTTGAATCTAGTCCAGCTCCTATTTCTAGAATTACCACTCTAGAAATAAGCTTGCGTGATGAATTCAATAGACCTCTTGATGTTAATAGAAGAGATTATAGTTTGATATTTGAAATAACGCATTTAGAGTAAATGCGTCATCAGTGAAGGTCTAAACTCCTATAATATATCTTCAGATAGAATGGATCTTCCATCATATCTGAAGCCTATTGAACAGATTATTGGCGGAAATATTACAGAAAATGTAATTCAACCTAAAACATATTTACAAGAAAATAAGAAAAATATTCGCTTCATGCTTGTTAGCACACATATTCAGCAGTATACTGGATATTCTAAGATTTCATATGGTATTTTATCTGAGCTATCTAAGGTGCCTAATTTAGATCTCATACATTTTGGGTTTCAAAAGCACCCTCAACCTGTTCCTGGTTTTAGACCATATCCGCCAAATGTAGATGTTATCGATGCATCAGCCTTAGAGCAACCTTTACAACAAGGATTTAGTTACCAGCATCTCATGGATCAAGTGAAAAAGAAGAACCCTCATATTATCATGATTTATAATGACATGGTGGTTGTTACACGGTTCTTAGAGGAAATTCGTAAGACAGCGGTAGTACCAAGACCCTTTAAGGTCTGGATTTACTGTGACCAAGTCTATGATTGTCAGCACCAATCAATGATAGACCTGTTAAATCGTGATTGTGACCGCGTCTTTGCTTTCACGAATTACTGGAAGAAACAGTTGAAAGAGCAAGGTGTCACACGCCCTCTATCTGTCCTAGGACATGGCTTTGATCCTAAGACATTTTTTACAGTGCCTAGGGACTTGGCAAGGAAGTCCTTAAAGCTACCAGATGATGCATTCGTAATTATGAGCCTCAATAGAAATCAGCCAAGAAAGCGTTATGATATCATGTTAATGGCATTTGTCGAACTTCTGGTGAAATACCCCACAAAGCCCATTGTTCTTTTGTGTATCTGTGATAAGGGAGAGAAGGGAGGTTGGTGGCTATTTGATATTTTCGTGCGTGAACTCAAGAAAAAAGGGTGTTTCGATTGAGCAATACGGTAATCGTCTGATGATTTCATCCCAAGACATGGCATTCAAGGATGAAGACATTAATGTTTTATATAACGTGGCAGATATAGGAATTTCAACGGCTGACGGTGAAGGCTGGGGCCTTTGTACCTTTGAACAGATGGGTGTAGGAATTCCTCAGGTGGTCCCAGATGTAGGTGGTTACAAGGAATACTGTTCTCAGACAAATTCAATAATTGTTAAACCAGCTCACAGATACTATCTACCCTCTGTTTATAGTGCAGTGGGAGGTGAGGCCCATGTCTGTGATCCTCACGATGTTTGTATGGCTATAGAGGAGTATCTAAATGACTCGGATAAACGTAAGGCGCATGGTCAGAAGGCAAAGGAAACCGTTTTGAATTATACCTGGTCATCTGTTGTTAAGGGGTTAGTGAAGGCCTTAGAAGATGAGGCTGATGATTGTTCATAGTAAGCCAAACGAAGAGCCCGTATTTCTTCCCGAGTTAATTGAGACGTAGGTTTCTGTCTGAGTTCTACAATTTCATTTGAAGGGATGTTAGTCAAAACTTGCCCTTCTACTCCACACATCTTGATCCACTGTTCTGAACTAGTTAAGCGAAATGTCCCTAAACAAATGGACAAGTCCTTCGGACCCTTTTCACCCTGATGTCTTGTATAGTCACAATTTGTCATGACAATGTATTTTGCCCATGGCCCTGTCCTCAGACACATTGCATAGAAGGTCGACAGGGCTGACCAGGTAATATAGGATTTTTTACCTGTTGGCGTCTTATATTTACACTGAACTGCATACCATTCTTCATTATGTCTGACTATAATATCTATCCCCATGTCTCGTCTTTTCAATGATAATTGTATAAGAATATCTTCAGGAATATCTTCTAAAAGCCAGACCTCTTGGTATCCCTTGACTTCTTTCAAATAAAGCACACAGAAGTCTTCAAATATGTCACCACGAATTTTCTTATTATCACGGGTACGCAACTCAGTAAGTGTATGTGCAGGCTGAGAATACCAAACCTGGCATTCCTTGATAAATTCGTCAAAAAGATTTGCAGGGCTTCTTAGAAATACTGTATGTAATTGTTTCTTCAGATCCATCTGTTATAATATAGCTATGCTAGTTTAGACCCGTCGCTTCCTTGTTCTAGGTGAATATCTACCTCCCTTTTTATTTTTTGTAAGTGCCCTCTTTGCTTTTCTCGCAAGCATTTCATTTCTTGTAAGTATCTTCTTCCTTGTATTATTCTTCGGTGGATACAGAATATTATTTATATTTTTTATTGTCTTATTGTAATTTATATTTTGTTTATTTACAGAACCTGGGACAATTCTATTTAATTCAGCCACTGTATTCTCGTATTGCCAATCCATAACTTTATCCATAAATTCCTCGTATGTCTTGTCAGACACTTTTTTCATAAATTGGGTTGGTGCATATGTATCGGGTGCCTGCTTGAATATACATTCTCTAGCTTCAATCATTTGTTCACGGGTTGGACGTATATCTAAGGCCTTCATCATATCAAGTTTCATATTTGCTATTATATATTCTTTATATGTCCAATCACAACCTAAATCTTCTACATGCCACCTATAATGATCCGTGTCACCAAGTTGCCCCTTACCATGTTCCAGTAATTTTTTGACCATTTCGATATCATTGCTATCGATTGCTCCATGCATAGGTGACTCCCAAAAATCACCAGAATAACCATCCCAATGAGAACATGAATTTTCAATACATTTATTAACAAGTTTATCGATTTCATTCCAGTCTACTTCTTCCGCACTCTTCTGGTATAATATCTCAAGTATTTCGTCTCTGAATTTATGTCCGTCGGACATTCTATTAATATACTTTAATTTTAACATATACTCTTAGATGCTAGGCGGTTACAAGGCTACACGGAAGAATAGAAACTTATTGCGCAGACTTAGAAAAGGAGAATCCATTGGATTTACTGCAGTTGCATCATTAAAGGCTAAGGGCTTGATACCGAGAACCTCTAGAAAGTTACGTGGCAAAAAGGTTCTCGGGCCAAAATATAGATAGATAGAATATAATGGCTTGTCCTTGTGCTAAGATGAAGGGAGGACGTTCGTCAAAAACTAGAAAGAATAGAAACAGAAAGAACCGTTCTAGAAAGAACCGTAACTAAATGCGTAAAATAAATCAATGAACCAAATATTTTACAAGTAGATATGGAAACCGCAACAACACGTCGCCGCCTACGCTCCAAAGGAACTATGCGCCGTCGTATAAATATTAATTCAGCATTAGTTAAAATTAATTCAGATGCCATCAGTGCTATTTTAGCACCCATCTACAGCGACCTACCTAAAACAACTGCTGCTGGTCAGCACAATCTCACCTATGGAGAAATCGAATGGCCTGCCTTGAAACTTATGTTAGATTATGTTCACAAGCAGCAGTGGACATCCCCCGGCCGGTTCTATGACCTCGGATGTGGACGTGGGCGTGCTGTCTTATATATGGCCATGTCTGGCCTCTTTGAGAATTCGGTTGGCATAGAAGTATTACCAGAGCGTGTATCATTAGCCAAGGAAGCTCTGAATAAACTCCGTGCTTCTATTCCTATTGCAGGTGCGAGGGTTAAACTTTTTGAGGCTTCATTCTTGAATCCAGCCTTTAAGTACAAGGATGCTAAGTTAGTTTTCTTGAGTAACATGTGTTTTGATAATGAGACACAGAATGCCATCTTCAGAAAGCTTAATGTTGAAATGCCCAAGGGGTCCTTGATTTTCTGCTCGAGGCCTCCATCTGAAACCCTTTCAGCCTTTGAAGTTCTAGGGATTGAAAAGGTTCCAATGACATGGACGCCAACTTCTGAAATTCACATTCTTAGACACTTGTAAAGATGGATAAGATAGTTGTGTTAAAACCTCAGACACAGGCGAAGCCTGTAGAAAAAAAGAAGATAGAAAGACCTGTTGTCCGAACTCGTTTTGGATATGATGCTCGTGACTGTGTCAAAAATCTACAGGAAGTCTTATCTCAGACGGGTCCTACTGCTACTGGTAAGGCCTTACATTACAGTGCAGATTTAGTTTGTAGTGGGGGCTATGAGATTTGGATCCGTCTGATATGGTCATCTGTTTTTCAACATGTACATCTGACAAGTCTCCGGATATTTGTCTTTCTTTTAGCAAAGACAAAGCTCTTAGATGAGGCAATCAAATCATTAGATATGGAAGCCTTGTATAAAGATATTGAATTTCAATATAAAATTGCCGAAGTTGTCTTAGTGGTTCAGACACTTCCTAGAAAGGGCAAACTTACTTGGCCAAAGGTTCCCGAGGAAACACATGGACCTGCGTGGTTTCAGACGGTTCCGCTAGCAAGAGAAGCAGATGCAGTTATAAAAGTATGGATTCCACAAAATGACCAACCTGTCTTACGTATGGTAGGAAATCAGATCTTACAGGCATGTGAAGAAGTAAATATTGAAAAGGCTCTATTTTGGTTAAAATGGATACTAGATGAAGATAAAAGAATACGTAGTCAAGGAGCAGGGTATACCTTGACAACAGCAAGACGCACGGGTTCTGGAACTGTAAAAGCAGATAAGGCAGAAATAGGATACTATATAGCTGCTATTCTAGCAGAGGCATACAAGGACTTAGCAAGACGCAATTTAGTCAGAATGCACGAAGAATTCCAGTGCCTCTTAGATATCTGGAAAGGTGTTCAGAATAGGACGACGTCAAGGCAGAAACAGGAATGTCTAGCTCTAATGATACAAATTATATCTGAGGTTCCCAGATGGAAAATTCCCGCAGCACAGCCTCTCATTAAAGATCCAGTTGTTATGACGAGAGCTATCCAGCAATCTGTGCGATTTTTCTTAGAAGTTGTTCAAAAGCCACCTGTTCCGTCTGTAGTTCCAAAGGATATTGTTGGTGGTTACAAGAAACCTGTAAAACAATCTGATAAGCCTACGACAATGGAAGATCAAATGCGTCTGATGGATGAGATGGTTATGGCGTTTATTCAGAGGTAATAATAGGTATGGGATTAATCCTAGTGTTCGATATGGATCAGACGATCATAGATTCGTCTGACCCCTATTTATTTAATAGACCAGCTACTCCCGAGGCTCGTGTTATTTTAAAAGAAAAGATAAAACACGCCTTAAATTGGAATGTAGTTAATATCATGAAACGTGCTGCCAAACTTAGACCTCATGGTGTAACTGCAATCTGTATGTTAACAAACAATTCAAGCACGATCCTAGTTTCAGCTGTAGATGAAGTTTTATACGAATTGATTGGGTCTAAGGGAAAATATAAGGTACATGCGGGTAATGTTGATGATAGAGAAATGCCTGATAAGCCTTACTTTTTCGATTCAATTATGATGAGACAACATTCATCTAGACCTAAGACCATTGATGACAATCCTCCAAAGAGATATATTGATATTATGAATATGATGAAACTTATTGGAATACATGGTGTTGGACTTGAGACAATGAAGGATGTATACTTCTTTGACGATATTGGAACACATAACTTGAGAGCAGAATTTAACTTCATGTCTGAAGGCAAATACAAGGATCATTATATTCAGATAACACCACCATATAATAAACGATTAGAGGATAAAACGGATTACAGGCCAATCTTACATTCCTTAGCTGCTATAGATAAACACCAACCTGAGTTACCCCCTATCGTTGCTCCATTACGAAGAGGACCTTCTATAACATATTACAAGGTTCCTATGACTATTACCAAACTCCCTTCTGCTCAACCACTCCCTCAAACTCCTTACAGACCCCGTTCTAATACAAAGGTTAATGAAAATAACCTTGGTCTACCTCATTCTCCTCAGGAACAAGCTGTTCATAAGAAACCAAGCATGGCAAGATCGCCTTTGATGGATGCCTTTACATCACCTAGACAAGGTGCAAAGGGTGGTTCTAAGTCAAGAAAGACGAGGACAAGGCACAGGAGACGCAGGCTCACTCGAAGACGCAAATAGAAATTCAGATATAACTTCAGATAGAATATGATATCCATTCTTTGTTAGATGAAGATAGTCGTACATTATATCCCTTGATATTTTTCCCTTTTCATCTGTAAACATAATACTAATATCTATATATTTTATCCGTTTATCTCTTTTATCATTAGAAGACTTTAGAGATTTATTGACTTCTCTATTGTAGACACAGTGCGTATCAGATACTCGTTCACCTCTTGGCAAAGGACCTACTAACAAAATCTTTGTTTCAGGTGAATATTCAAATACTAATGAACATATTTTATCTATATTTGACACAGTTTCACCAGTACTCATATCATGGTCACTATCATTCGTTCCAATCTGTAGAACCACATTGGAAGGTTTTAAATTATTAAAATGGGAGAGTTCTAAGTACTCTAGAGTATCCTTAGATGTATGGCCAGAGACACCTAGATTCACTGGTTGATACATTCCAAAGTAATGGTTAAAATACTCTGCATCCCACCACTGAGTAATTGAGTCTCCTAAAAATACTATCATCTACTACTTATAAAAAATTGAACATGTTTAACCCTACCTTAAAACTACATCATACAATTATACATATGGATACTCTTGTTTCAAGACTTACAGCTGCTAACAATGCATATCGGAATGGGCAGGCGCTTCTTATGACAGATGACGAATATGATAATGGCCTCGAGCAACTTAAGAAGGTCCAGCCTAATCATCCTCTTCTGACACAAGTCCGTGCTGCACCAAACGGTGACAAGGCGAAGGTCGTCCGAATGCCCTTCTATCTTGGCTCTCTTGATAAGGCCAAGACGGCTGATGAACTCGGAAAGTGGACAAAGAAGTCAAAGGGGCCTTATGTAGTCTCTGAGAAACTTGACGGTATCTCAGGACTTTGGAATCCTGGAGCAAAGAACTTGTACTTGTCTGGAGATGATAACATGGGTGTAGATGTCTCACAGTGGCTCCAATATATTTCTCTCAGCCCTAAGACACTTGATACCATTCCAGATGACGTCTGGATCCGCGGTGAACTCATTATGCCAAGAAGCCTTGTGCCTCAGGGCAAACTGGGTCGTTCCATTATTAATGGTATCTTTCACCACAAGCAACCCAATCCTGTTGAGGCTAAGAAGGTTCGCTTTGTAGCCTACGAAATCATTGGAATGGATCCCGATTTGACAGTCCAGCAACAGATGGCGTGGCTCGACAACTGGAATGTATGGACACCGTGGTTCATATTTCAGAATGAACTTTCCACGGCAGATACCTTGTCAAATCTCTTGATGGTCCGTCGCACTGACTCAGACTACGATATGGATGGTCTAGTTATCAAGACAAATAAGCCTATTGTCCCTCGTGTTCTCAAGGGAAATCCTAAGGATGCAGTGGCCTGGAAGCCACCGAATGGTGAATCCAAGATTACAAAGGTAATCCTAGTGGAGTGGAATGCTTCTGCTACTGGTAAGCTGGTGCCCAGAGTTCAGATCGAGCCAGTTCACTTGGGTGGATCTACAATCCAGTATGTCACTGGTGTAAATGCGCGACGTATTGTTGATTGGAAGATTGGCCCTGGAGCTTCTGTCATCATTAGAAAGGGTGGTGATGTTATTCCTCTTATTGAATCTGTAGAGATCCCCGCAGCAATTTCCTTTCCTCCTGAGGGCACGTGGGAATGGGATGGCCCACCTCAGACAGCAATTAATATTGTTCAGAAGGTAGCCGATTCTAGCACCTTGGTTTCCCAGTATATGAAGATGGTCAAGCATCTGGACTGGCCCAACGTAGGTCCTGCCGTCATGAAGGCCGTTGTAGAGGCTGGTTATGTTACGGTCCCTCTTCTAAGAAAGGCTCCTGAGGCAGACCTCAAGAAGTTACTGGGACCGGTGAAGGGGTCGAACCTCTATAACTGTGTTCAGAATGGCTGGTCAAAGGCTTCTGAGATTGATCTGTTTATGGCAAGTCCTATTAGACCTGATGGTATTGGTTCTACCAGACTGGAGGCACTACTAGCACATCAGCCAGATTTTAAGGCCTGGTCTAAGCCTGGGCTTACTGCTCCTAAGGGATGGTCTCCAGAAGCACTCAAGGAATTCCAGTTACTCTGGACAAAATACGAGGCATTTCGTAAGGAGGAATGGTCATTTATTTCCTATCCTGTTCCTTTTAAGACAACTCAAGTTACACAGGTTCCTCTAAAAGGAACAGTTGTCTTCAGTGGTGTTCGCGATGCTGAATTGGAAGTTCAGCTGGAAAAGAGAGGGTATAAGACTTCAGATACGGTGAAGGCAGATACCAAGGCGGTCATCATTGCAGACAAGGAGGACCCTCAGATATACAGTTCAGGGAAGACAGATAAGGCAAAGAAGATTTCCGGTTGTCTTATATTGCGTAAGAGTGAGTGGAATAAGTTGCCGTGATAAAACACACCCCTGAATAGTATGGTAGCCATGGATGCAATGAAACAAGCAATGGCATCTCCTGATGCGGCCTGGAAAATAGGAATACCAGTTCTTCTTGTTTTATTAGCAATAATGTATTTTACAATGTCGTTATGGTATAAAAATCAATATGGCCTCTATAGATCTCAACCCGATTCAATTAATAACTTGTTGACAATTCGCAGACAGTTCTTACAGTCAAATATAGGCCCATTAACACCTAGCTATAATTCAGTCTGTGCAGATTTATTGGCAAAAAGAGGCCTCTACAGTCAGATTACTGAAGATAAGACAGCTATTGTTAACTGGCGCCCCTTGACTGTAAGAATGGCTGGATACTTAGGAGGTACTATTACAGTTAGAGACGGTGTCTTTGATATGAATGTTGGAATTCAACTTGCTCTGCAGTGTGGAGCACGTTGTTTTATTTTCGACATCGATTATCTAGAAGATAGACCTTGTGAACCTCGTCTGATACATAGAGATCAGCAGGGTGTAATGCGCTCCTTACACACTGGATCTATTAAGGATGGAATGGACGCGTTACATAGAATGGCATTTAATAGTAACTATGATCCTGTGATAGTTGTAGTTTACTTAAGACGTATTCCGTTAGGAAGGACCCAGCAGTCTTCTTTTTTTAAGGCAGTAGCATCTGCCTTGGACCCACTCAGTACATATCATTTGGGATCTACTGAGAAGGGTAATTTCCACAATTGTCGCTCAGAATCGCATCTTTTTACCAGTGAAATAACAAATTTTCAGAAGAAATTTATAGTTCTTTGTAACTATAATACAAATCTTTTACCACATACATCTAATCCTAAGGATAACCTAGATTTCTGGACAAATGCAAGATTATACGTGGACCCATCAGGGACAAGTTCCTCTCTTGGTTCTGTAACAAGCACAGTCCCTAATGGTCAGGTAGCCTATGCAAAGGTTGGTGCAACGCAACAACTCCTTCAGGTTCCTCCAGATGCTGTTGGGTCTCCATCCACTACAAATTACAATACGTCGTCGTCGAATACCTTTACAATTGCGATGGGTTCAATGGAAGATACCTTTACAACCGCCCAGCTTTCAACACTCTTAAATACCTTGGGAATTCAGTCAGTTCCTCTTGATGTATTAAGACTTGCTGCTGAAAGTGCGCACGTGAAAACATTAACAAATCCACCTCAAGCTCTAAGCGCATTATCTAATGCAACAAATCCTGCTGACCCATTATCATTCTGGACATATGCTGGATGGTCAAGGAAAAAGATTGTAGAAGGGTTTCAAGACATGAAACCTGTCCCGGTTGCTGCTAATATCCCTGGATTTGTAATACCCAAGGCTGTTGTTCCAAAGAAACCTCCACCATCTACAAATAGTAATGGTGGCTTAGTGAATATCGGATAGTTTGCTGCGCAAACTATGACTATAAATTGCGAACCCAATCTACAAGGTCATAGATTGCGAAAGCAATCTATATCTATAGTAAGAAGGCATGACACCCGACAAGATAAAAAAGCGTTTAGAACAAGTTGTAGATCAAGCCAAGTTGCGGATTGATCTGGAATCGGCGCAAAATCCTGAACTACAAAGGGCCATACATATTGTAGAATCATTCTTAGTAAAATCTGGACGTGTCTGCTATGGCGGTCAAGCTATTAATGCGCAATTGCCTCAGAAAGACCAATTCTATGACTCTAATCGTTCATTACCAGATTATGATTTCTTTTCACCAGATGCTCAACATGATACTATTGCATTAATT
>Ga0247722_10001661_pt1 | contig 12140 bp, 9 predicted proteins | sample MSEWelMarce3H_FC_FD_189094 | JGI IMG/M metagenome (GOLD analysis project Ga0247722, IMG submission 189094) | Subsurface sediment microbial communities from gas well in West Virginia, United States - MSEEL Well Study Marcellus 3H_FC | ecosystem: Environmental > Terrestrial > Deep subsurface >... | reverse complement strand
ACTTTGAGGAGTTAGGGGTATGAATTTACAAGAGATTGCGTTGGATGATGCTTTTACATTTCATAATGGGAAGGCTCCAAAAGTTAATTCAGAAGGGCAGTTTTCCATTTTTGGTTCAAATGGGCGGATTGGATTTTCGAAGGAGTTTAACCACGATAGTGCATTGATTATAGGTCGCGTAGGCGCTTACTGTGGTTCCGTTGAATATAGTCTTGACCCTTTTTGGGCGTCAGATAACACTATTATTGTGAAGCCAAGAGAGAATCAAAATCTCCGTTATTGGTATTACCGATTAAAGAGTTTTCCGTTGGGAAATTATGCAGGAGGAGCCGCCCAGCCGCTGTTAACGCAAGGCACATTAAAGCCGATAAAATTGTGGGTGCATAAGAATGAGGATGAGCAATGCCAGATTGCCAATGTGCTTACGACCTATGACGACCTAATCGAAAACAACCGCCGCCGCATTCAATTGCTGGAAGAGTCTGCTCGCCTGCTGTACCAAGAATGGTTTGTTCACCTGCGCTTTCCTGGCCATGAGCAAGTCAAAATTACCGATGGTGTACCGGAGGGATGGAGCCACTCATCAATTGGTAAACTCAGTTCTTATTTGAACAGAGGAATAACACCAAGGTATGATGAAGACGGAGAGTTCGTTGTAATAAACCAAAAATGTATAAGAAATCGAGTTCTTTCTTTTGAACAAGCTAGAAAACAGTCCAAGGAATTTAGCGATGAAAAAGAAGTGCGAATTGGGGATATTTTAGTTAATTCAACTGGTACAGGTACTTTAGGGAGAGTTGCTCAGGTTTGGGAATCTGTAGAAAAAACCTGCGTTGATACACATGTGACAATTGTTAGACCTGCTGACGAGATTCCATACTTGTGGCTAGGCTATACATTGCTTAGCATGGAAAAGCGTTTCGAGGATATGGGAGAAGGTGCTACAAATCAGAAAGAACTGAAAAGGCAATATGTGTCAGCTGTCACATTAGTAAGGCCTCCGCATTCTTTGATGGAGCTTTTCCACGATACATTTCTAGAAAACACCAAACAAATCCAGAACCTAATAAAGACTAATAAAGCACTGGCGGAAGCCCGTGACTTACTGCTACCCAAATTAATGAGCGGTGAGCTAACCGTATAAATCAAAGGAATGATAATGAACAAAACCCAAGCCCAACAACTACTAAAAACTGCTCTTGCTAATCCCAAGGCCGAATTTCGAGATGGTCAGTGGGAGGCCATTGATGCACTAGTTAATCATCGACAAAAACTATTAGTCGTGCAGCGCACTGGTTGGGGCAAAAGCTCGGTGTATTTTATTAGCACCAAAATGTTTCGCGACCGAGGCATGGGGCCGACGATTATTGTTTCTCCTTTATTGGCCTTGATGCGTAACCAAGTGGATGCCGCTATTCGACTAGGGCTTGATGCCGTTCGATGGGACTCAACCAATCGAGAGGAAAGGCCAAATATATTGCGAAGGCTTCAAGCTAACGAGATTGATGTGCTTTTTATCCATCCAAAGCAGTTTTCTAATCAAGAGTTCCTCGATGATGTACTTGCCCCGATTTCAGAGAGATTAGGTTTAATGGTTATTGATGAGGCTCATTGCATTTCAGATTGGGGTCACGACTTCATTCCAGAATACCGGCTCATCTCTAACATTCTGCGCGAATTGCCTGCTAACACGGGTGTTCTTGGAACAACGGCTACCGCCAATAACCGAGTAGTGGAGGATATTCAAACTCAGCTTGGCGACATTCAAATTCATCGTGGACCACTGTCTCGCGAAAGCCTTGCTCTGCAAACCATGATACTGCCAGACCAAGCCTCTCGTTTGGCGTGGTTAGCCCAAGTGATACCGACCTTGCCAGGTACGGGTATCGTTTACACCTTAACCGTGCGTGATGCTGAGCAAGTGGCACAGTGGTTGAGCGATAACGGCATCGATGCCAAGGCATATCATGGTAGTGTAGAAGCCGATGGTTTTGAAAACAGCAATGAGTATCGCCAGTATCTGGAGGAGCTGTTACTCAACAACCAATTAAAGGTTTTAGTGGCAACAACCGCTTTAGGCATGGGTTACGATAAACCAGATTTAAGCTTTGTGATTCACTATCAAGCCCCTGGTTCTATCGTTGGCTATTACCAGCAGGTAGGACGTGCTGGCCGTGGTATTGATTATGCTGTGGGTGTACTGATGTCAGGTGTGGAAGATGCCGATATTCACGGGTTTTTTAGGGATTCAGCGTTTCCGTCAGAATTGCAGGTCAAAGAGATTTTGCAGTTGCTGGAACACAGTGATGGCCTGTCACTTCGCAGTATTGAAGAGCAGTCAAACCTGCGTCATGGTCAGATTGAGAAGGTTCTTAAGCTGCTAAGTGTAGAAAATCCTGCGCCTGTGATTAAGAGTGGGAGCCAATGGCGCAGGACGTCAGTACGCTATAAAATGGATCATGCCCGTATTGAGCATCTTACTGACCAACGTATTCAGGAGTGGCAAGAGGTTCAGGCTTACCTAGCTTATAACGGCTGTAAGATGACTTTTTTGCGCCGCGCTTTGGATGACCTTGACCCAACACCTTGTGGTAAATGTTCGTCTTGCATTGGGCAGTCTGTTATCAAACGGGTAGTTGATCCGGCATTGGCACATAGTGCTGGCACTTTCCTTAAGCATGCCGAAATGTTAATTGTCCCAAAAGTACAGGTTGCTGCGAATGCATTTTTGAAATATGGGTTTAGAGGCAACTTGCCGCAAAAATTTCAAGCACAAGAGGGCAGGGTGCTGTCTCGTTGGGGCGATGCTGGTTGGGGGCGTATGGTTGCCGACAACAAGCATGCAGGTAGCTTTAGTGATGATTTAGTCGAGGCTATGGCTGAAATGATTCAACAACGCTGGCAGCCCAATCCTGCACCACAATGGGTTTGTTGCGTACCGTCACGTAATCATCCAGAATTGGTTCCTGATTTTGCCAAGCGTTTAGCAGCACGGCTGGGGTTGCCGTTTGTGAATGCTGTCAGCAAAGTCAGAGACAACCAGCCGCAAAAAGGTCAGCAAAACCGTTTTCATCAATGTCACAATTTAGATGGTGTTTTTGCTATTTCTGAACTTCATCGTAACAAACCAGTACTGCTTGTTGATGACGTAGTTGATTCAGGCTGGACACTTACCGTTATTGCCGCTTTATTACAACAAGCAGGTAGTGGGTTTGTATACCCTGTTGCCCTTGCCTCTTCTTCGGTAAAAGACTCATGAATGTATCTGGATCATTGTCAAAAATAGCCCAAGCTACCTTGCTACTAACTAGTTATTTTTCGAAGACCAGTAGCGAAAATGCTAAACCGCTTACCAGTGCGGAATGGGGCCGATTTGCCTTATGGTTAAAAAACAAATCAATGACGCCTGCCGATTTACTAATCAATGATCCAATAATCTTGCTCAATGATTGGCATGATGCTCGAATTAGTGCAGATAGGATTGTGCACTTGCTAAATCGCGGACATAGTCTTGCGATTGCTATAGAAAAATGGCAACGAGCAGGCCTGTGGGTAGTTACTCGCTCTGATCCCGAATACCCAAGGCGCTTAAAGCAGCGACTGAAAGCAGACTCACCGCCTGTATTGTTTGGCTGTGGTAATAAAGCGTTGTTAAATGATGGAGGATTGGCTGTTGTTGGCTCTCGTGATGCCGGCGACGCTGACCTTGTTTTCACCGATCAAGTGGGTGCCAAAGCTGCGACGGAGGGTATTGCTGTCGTCTCTGGCGGTGCTCGTGGCGTAGATGAAACCGCGATGTTAGGAGCCATGAAACAGGGTGGTGTTGTCATCGGGGTAATGGCGGATAGCCTATTAAAAGCGGCCACCAGTGCCAAGTGGCGCAACGGATTGATGGATGACCATGTAGTGCTAGTATCACCGTTCTACCCTGAAGCTGGTTTTAATGCTGGAAATGCCATGGCTCGCAACAAATACATCTACTGCCTCGCAGATGCATCTTTAGTCATTCATTCGGGTAAAAAGGGAGGTACTATAACTGGTGCAGAAGAAAATCTAAAAAAAGAATGGGTGCCCTTGTGGGTTAAGCCAACAACCGATAAAGATGCGGCGAACGCTTATTTGGTGGCAAAGGGTGGTTGCTGGTGTGATGCAGATAGCCATAGCCTAACAATTGCTGATTTGCTAAAAAATAGTGGCAGCGTAACGTCACAAATAAAAGAGGAACAGATAGGGCTTTTCTCAACGCCAGCACAGTCAGATTTGTTTGCAGAGATTGAACCAAAGTCGGAAGTAGAAATTTATAAAGCAGAACAGAATGTATCTGGCCTTGAAGTACAAACTGATAGTGTGGCATTAGTGGAGCAGGCTATTGAAGCGGAAGAGCCACCAACAAGCGCTGTTGATTTTTATGGTTTATTCACTACGGAGCTACAGCGATTAGCGGAGCTGCCAGTTACAGCTGATGAGCTCATTAAAAACACGGGGCTTCATAAATCGCAGTTGACTGACTGGTTGAAGCGTGCGGAAGAAGACGGTGTGGTAAAAAAGCTCAACAGACCTGTACGTTATCAAATAAAAAAGAAGCAATAGAGGGATTTAAGCATGGCCATGACAGAAGAAACACTGGTTCAAGAAGTAACAGCAGAATACCTATTGAATCAATTACAGTGGGACAAATCTGTTATGGGTATGCATGAAAAGCTTGGCAAAGAAGGGGATTTAGGACGTATTTCGGAAAAAGAAATTGTACTTGTCCGATATTTGGGCGAAAAACTAATGGAGCTAAACCCAAACTTACCTCAAGCAGCCTATCAAGAAGCATTACGTCTTGTTTGTGAAGTACCATCTTCTACCAATATTGTTGCGGCAAATAAAGAGAAGTATTTACTCCATAAAAACGGTGTAGAAGTCAGTTTTCATAATGAAAAGGGCGAGCGAGTGAAGAAGCGCCTCCGCTTGTTTGATTTTGATAATTACGAAAACAACCACTTTTTATTGGTTCGTGAGCTTTGGATTAAAGGGGATATTTATCGCCGCAGGGCGGACTTGGTGGGCTTTGTAAATGGGATTCCCCTGCTGTTTATGGAAGTAAAGAACGTACATAAGGATATTCGTGCCGCCTATGAACAGAATCTTGCTGACTACAAAGACACAGTGCCTCACCTCTTTTATCACAATGCCTTTATTATTATAGGCAACGGAATTGATGCAAAGATTGGCTCAATCTCTAGCAAGTTTGAGCATTTTAACGACTGGAAGCGTTTAAAAGAGAATGAGCTTGGTGTTGTGGATATGGAAACACTACTTAAAGGCACCTGCTCTAAAACCAATTTAATGGAGATTTTTGAGAACTTTACATTATTTGACCAAAGTTCAGGCCGACTGGTGAAGATTATTGCTCGAAATCATCAGTACTTGGGTGTCAGTCGCGCTATTGATGCAGTGGTTAAGCGTGGCGAACGCTTGGGAAAGCTGGGTGTATTTTGGCACACGCAAGGCTCTGGTAAGTCCTACTCAATTGTGTTCTTTGCTCAGATGGTGCATCGAAAGTTAGGAGGAAACTACACTTTTGTGGTGCTCACCGATCGTGAAGACCTCGACACACAGATTTATAAAACCTTCGCTGGATGTGGGTTGGTCGATAACGATAAAGACCCATGCCGAGCGGATTGTGGAAAAGATCTAAAAGCGCTTATCGGCCAACAAAAGGCCTTCGTTTTTACCTTGATTCAAAAATTTAATGAAAAAGTAGACCCTCAAAATCCCTATTCTGAGCGTGACGATATTATTGTAATTACGGATGAGGCACACCGGACTCAATATGGCACTTTGTCTTTAAATATGCGTAATGCTTTACCTAAGGCCAGTTTTATTGGGTTTACCGGTACGCCATTGTTTAAAGATGACGAGATAACTAAGAAAGTATTTGGTGACTATGTTTCTACTTATGATTTTCAACGAGCTGTTGAAGATAAGGCAACGGTACCCTTGTATTACGATGCTCGTGGCGAAGAGTTGGTGTTCACCGATAAGGATGGAAATGAGCATACGGTTGCTGATCCAAAAGGAATAAATGAGCGTATAGCCGCAAAGCTTGATGAACTTGAAATTGATGATATAGATGTTCAACAGCGGTTAGAGCGTGAGCTAAAGCGTGATTATCACATTATAACTTCAACCAGTAGGCTTGATCAGATTGCCCGTGATTTTGTTGCTCACTATGCCAATGCGTGGGAAACTGGCAAGGCCATGTTTGTGTGTCTCGACAAAATTACCTGCGTGCGTATGCACAAACTGATCAATTTTTATTGGCAAGAGGAGATTAAAGCTAAAGAGAAAGAACTTTCTTTGGCGACTGATGAGCAGGACTTGGCTTGGCGAGAACGGCAATTGGCGTGGATGAAGGAAACACTAGTGGCTGTTGTGGTGAGTGAGGAGCAGGGAGAGGTTGCTAAATTTGAAAAGTGGGGCTTAGATATTAAGCCGCATCGCCAACTTCTGAAAACAGGTTTTGAACTGAAAGATGGTTCTAGGTTAGATATGGAAGAGGCCTTTAAATCTAGCGAGCATCCTTTTAGGGTGGCAGTTGTTTGTGCTATGTGGTTAACAGGCTTTGATGTGCCAACGCTTTCAACTTTATATTTGGACAAGCCACTGAAGGCGCATACACTAATGCAGGCCATTGCCCGAGCAAACCGTGTCGCTGAAGGCAAAAATAATGGACTGATCGTAGATTACAGCGGAATACTTAAAAATCTGCGCAAAGCCTTAGCAACTTTTGCTGGCGCAGGTGACGAAGGTAATGGCGGCGGCGAGGGTGAAAAGGAGCCAGCAAAGCCCAATGAAGAACTGTTAGAAAGTCTGAGTGAGTCTATTAGTTTTGTCTCTGGATTCTTACGGAAGCATGATTTTGAATTAAGTAGGATTGTTACTGATAAGGGCTTTACAAAGAATGCGGCGATTGCTCAAGCAAAGGAAATAATTAACCAAAATGATGAGAGTCGAAAGCGCTTTGAAGTCATGGCCAGAGAAGTGTTCAATAAGTTTAAGGCTTGTATCAATGTGCCTGGTATTAATGCCTATCGTGATTTGCGCGATGCGATCAACGTGCTTTATAAAAGTTTGCAGGCAGATAAAGAGAAAGCTGACATTTCTGACATCATGAAAGAGCTCTACAAGATCGTTGATGGCAGTATCGATACCACACACAAGGTTAGCGAGCCTAGGCCTGATAGGGATCGAATTTACGATATTAGCCAGATTGACTTTGAGCTTCTACGCCAAGAGTTTGCAAAGTCAGAGCATAAGAATACAACAGTCCAGTCACTAAAGTATGCAGTAGAAAAGAAACTAGCTCGCCTAATGATGCAGAATCCTCTTCGTACTGATTATCAAGAGCACTACGAAAAGCTGGTTAAGGAGTATAACCAGGAAAAAGATCGAGTGGTAATTGAGAAAACTTTTGAGGCACTGCTTAAACTTAATGAAGAACTTTCCTTAGAGGAGAAACGTGCAATCAGAGAAGGGCTGGACGAAGAATCCTTGGTGTTGTTTGATTTTTTAAGCAAGCCGAATTTACAACCCAAAGAAATTGCAACAATTAAGAAAGTTGCTACCTCTTTATTGCTAACACTAAAAGCTGAACGGTTGAGGGTTGCAAACTGGCAACATAAAGAGTCAACGCGAGATGCGGTAAAGCAGCAGATTTTTGATTTTCTCTACGATGAGAAAACGGGGCTGCCTGTGGAGCAATATGAAGAGGATGAGATATCCGATATTACGGAAAGGGTTTTTCTCCACGTTTATCGAGCTTATCCAGAGTTGCCATCTCCTATTTATAGTGCGATGGCGTGAAGTTGTGGCTTCTTTGCCGATTTTAAAGATCTCTAAAAAAAAATTAGCCTCAATAGTGACTAAATATCTTGTGCCATTTTTATAGCACAAGATATTTCATAACCGCGATTTAATACTCCTCTGGCAACAACACCGTCGTCACCGATCTATCCGCCTCCGTAATAATCCAGACTTTACCTGTTTCTAAAGGGTAAACGGACATAATACGATAGCCACGTTCAATCGCCTCTTGATTGCTTAACGCATCTTCGGCAGGTACATTGCCCCAATCACCTGATTGATGACGAGCCAGTAAGCTAAAGCACGATGTATGATGTTGAGCTAATACTTCAAGGGCATTGGGCGTAGCCACCGTTTGACCGAGTGAAAATAAAGGATTGCTGCAAAGTAACATGATGATTCTCCGCGTAGGTTAATCTTAATTAGGGGGAGTGACTTGAGCCTGTAAACGCTGACCGAGTTTTTGCTTTAAAGCTCCATTGGCTGTTTTAGGGTTTATGTTGGTTTGGCTGTTTGAGTAGCTTGGATTATTTGTTGTTGAGACGGATTGAACCTGTGTCGAAAAATCCTCCTCACTGTTTGGATAAAACTCCTCCAACAACTCAGGAATTTCCTCCTCACTAAACTCAAACGCCGCATTGGCAAACCCTTGTCGCGCTGCCTCATCTAAGGCCGTTTGTTTAAACCCCATTTCCTCCCGCTGTTGTCCCGTTGTTCGCGCTTCACGTATTGCTTCCTCCAGTGTTAAACCGTCCCTGACTGTCAAATCCACATAATAAATCGCCGAACGATGACTTTGTGTCGTACTTTTACCGCGCAGTTTTAATTGCAACGGCAAACACGCCAACAAATCGCCCGACACCGCTTGGTAATAACGCAACCGTGCTGCCAACGTCCGAATACTGTTAAAACCTGTGGTTCTAAAAATAAACGTTCCCATCTCGTCAGCCTCACCAATACTCACATTCAAACGGCCATAAGGTTTACATAACCCTGTTTTGGCTAATTCACAGCAATCAGGTGACGGGCAGGGCAGGGTTTGAATGCCTTGATTGGTAAAGCGTCTGCACGTTTCACCATTCCCCACACAGACAGGCCGACCTGTTTGTCGATCAAATAAACTGTATTCAGCGCGTAGGTTTAAATCAGGATCATTAAATAACAGGGTCACAGGAATGGTTCTTAACTTCGCATGGGGGGCAGATTGGCGTAATTGTTCATCCACTGGATGTAATAACCAACCATCACGGTTTTGAACTTGCGTAGTAATAGTAAATTGGTCGTCTTTTTCGGGTAAACGTTTACCGTTCTTTTCCACCACTTTACCAATGCTAATCCGTCCTAAGACGGGTGGGGTAATCGCTAAACCTTTAATCATGATAAACTCCAAGACATAAAAAAGCCTCTTGTCCGAAAACAAAAGGCTTATGGTGTTGTTCACTGTTCATTGCTAACTGTGAACCAAGAAACGCCGACTGCCTGCACGGGTGAGGGGATACTTGTTTAATAGCTCAGGCTGTTCTTGCAGCAAGGTCGCTACATCAAGACTGAGACTGTCTTTACTGCGCTTCCATGACACACTGCCTGTGGCAAATACCGCCTTACTACTGTCACCCATCCGTTGTTGAATCTGTTGTCGTAAAAAGTCCTCACGCTTTTTATAATCATCCAAATTCACGCGCACTTGCACCAACTCAGTAAACATCGCCGAAACCGCCTTGTCTTCGCTTAAATCCAGCGTATTGCCTGCATCACGGGGATATAACGCTTGCAAGGCTTTAGCTGCTGACTCAGACCCATCGGCATGCGGTGGGGTATCAGTTAACACGTAATGCCAAAAACGGCGTTCTAACTCAATCAACTTTGCAATCAACGCCTCATCGCGTTCAATGCGATGAATCTTAATTTCTTGCCCACAAATCAACACACAGACATCCGCCGCGTGTTTACCTGTTACTGCTAATTGATGTTGTACCTGACACTGCACATAATCAGGCACGCCCTCACGCCACAGTTTCGCGCCGTATTCTCCTGCGGTTTTACACTCTAAAATCTGCACATCGTCTGCACCGACCACCGCATAATCCAAATTCGCCAACATCCACGACTTATCAGGCTCAGGATGTTGCAAGACTGCATTGATACGCCGTACCTTATGGCCTGAATGTTTGGTGTAGTGCGAGGCGACAATTGGCTCCAGAATATTGCCCCAGTACATCGGCGAGCTTTCATCCTCGGCATCGGGTTTGACTAAATCGGCATCACGGCCTGTTTTAATTAGCCATAATTCCAGTTGCGACTGATAGGGATTTAAACCGACAGCGGCAGCGGCATCACTGCTCCCAATACCTTGTTTACGCACATCTAACCATTGTTGACGGTTAATGTCTTTGGTCGATACCAACCGTATCGCCGTATTTGAACGAGTCATATTGCACCTCATGAATAAGGAATACTGAATAATCAGCAAACCTAGAAAAAACAGACATAAAAAAGCCCATCTCGCCAAAGGTGAGACGGGCGGTTAAGTGACCAATGAAATAAAATCGTTAAATGAAAGAGGGAGTAGGGAAAGGAAAAGATAAAGGTAGCAATCACCTAAGCCGCGATGGCTCCAGTTGCCGTTGAATTGGGAATGGAAATCATGGAGCTTAAAAGAGCTTGCCGTCCCTCTGAAAACAACACCGCCTCAGAATTAACCTCCGCCAACAACGACCACCACCACGGTACGGCCTCAAGCCCAAGGGCATGATGTTGGTCAGCAGAGCCGTCATTGCCACTTAAATGCACCTCCAGACATTTCGGACTGGCTAATAACTCACGCACTAAACCCCACTCAATTCGTCCCGAAGCATTGGCCACAATATGCAAATGCGATAAATCTAAAGCGTAATGCACCCCTGATTCGAGTAATTGTTGATACTCCTGCCATGTACTTAACAGCCAAATATCGTGTTTAGTCGGGTAGTGACCTTCAATGCCCACGGGAATGCCAAACAGTTGTTCCGCTTCTAAGGTATAACGCAGTACTTCTGCCAAAGACGATTTACCGCGCCGTCCTGCATGGGCGGTATAAGCAGGGGCAGCCAATAGCGAGGACAAGTGAGACACTTGCGCGAACCAATACAACTCATCCCGCCAATCACACAAATCCACGATGCGTGCTTGATTATCCACTTGCACATTGGCATGTAATCGCCACTCAATCTCAGGATGATTGAGGCGTAAAGCCCGTACCATTTCACTATCAATCCGCCCGCGATTTTGTGGACAGAGTTGCAGCTTTGCCGTTGATAAATGACCAATCAGCGGATCAGCAGGACAGCCTTTTAACGCCTGTTCAATGGCCATGTGATGTGGACAACGACCATACGCCCCTAAAGAGATATGAACGGGTGAGGGTAATAGCGGTGAAGAAACAGACGAAGAAAGAAAATCAGGGGCAGGGTTAAAAGCAGATGAAGTAGGGTTAAAAGTAGAGGAGGCAGAGCTAACCGCAGCAGCCTTTGTTTGATGCGTCAGGCCATCGTAAATCCTATAATTCATGTTCATAACCTGTGGACTCCGTATAGTATTCAATATGCTCCAAACGAAAGATTCCCTCCGTGACGCTAATCGTCACCGTACCCGAACCCCCGTCATTGTTCTCCCATCCGCCGTGATGGGCATCTACCCACGTTAAGACAAAATCACGTAAGGCATCATGAACAGATAAATGTTGCTCCTCTAAAAAATAATGATATTCAGCTTCTTGAGCATCCGTCTTACGATACTCACCCGCCAAACACTGATAAGCGAGTTGTTGGGTTTTAAGTGTTTCGAGTATCTGAGTATTGGCTAACTCAGCAGGAAAAACGTCTAATTCACAGACATCACCTGAATCACCACCGCCTTCATAGCGGATAATGATTTCGGTAATAGCCAGTGCAGCAAGGGCGGTTAACAGCGGTTGACGATTAGCACGTACCGCTTCAAAGGATTTAGGACTGTAGCCCATCATGATAAAACTCCACATTAACGGTTGATCCGAAAATAAACGGCATAAAAAAAGCCCTGTGCCAAAGGGCAACAGGGCGGATGAAAGCATCAGAGCGAAGGCAAAAAGATCACTCAATTGGCGAATTATTCACCGAGGGCTGTGCGGCATCGTGATAGGGTGAATGACGGGCATATTCCATAAAGTATTGGGTATGAATCAATTCACAACGCTGTTCATCCGCATCTAAAATCACTTTACCGTCAGCCCCTTCTTCGGTATCCCAATCAGGGTATTTGATACTTAAACA